>Ga0210059_1001121_pt1 | contig 39138 bp, 21 predicted proteins | sample Ectturendosymbi2_FD_188042 | JGI IMG/M metagenome (GOLD analysis project Ga0210059, IMG submission 188042) | Ecteinascidia turbinata endosymbiont from Florida, USA - Sample 2 (SPAdes) (version 2) | ecosystem: Host-associated > Tunicates > Ascidians > Unclassified | place: Key West, Florida... | reverse complement strand
CAAGATAACCTTCGGGTTTTTCGGTGTCCCTGCCCCACGTTTATTCTTTTGTTGATGTACCTGTGTATGTATAATGTTTTATACTGGCGGCTAAAGCTCAATACAATTTTCTAACAAACAAATTTCTATCGCCCCCCTACCAAAGCACACATATCAACACAATTTTTTTCGTATTCTATATTTGGGATGTTTGAAAATGGTTAAAATAAGAATGAGCGCAAAGATGCATTTCACTATAAAACTTAATTTAGTAAATTAACTCATTTAGCAGTTGGAAACTGTTAGAGTTAATAATTTGGAAACTGCTAGAGTTCATGAAGGGCTCGATTTCGTTTGAACAGCATTAAACTTGGACAAGAAGGTGAAGATTGCTGATTTGGCTTTAATAAGGTTAACACCATTCCCCTGCAATTGCAAATTAACTTCATTGAACTTCGTGATATCTGTGAATTGTGACAGCCAGGATATTGTGTCTATGACACCCTTTGACAGTCACCTTCTGTGTGCAACAACAGGCGTACAAACTCTCTTCATCATTATCCGAGTGCACCACATTGCCTAAACTTAGCAGAACACTTCTAAACCCTTTGGTGTCCTTTGATCAATCAATCTATTAATACTCTGCCATATTTTTAGTAAATTTTGAGTTCAGAGCAGTGCAGGATTGAATTTAATCTGCATATTTTAAAAGTTTTTGAACTTAGCCGTGACACTTGCAGTCATCCACTGGCTCTACCATTTCTCTCTCTCTGGATTTCCTTCGCGCTACTCAAACTAAAGTGCGTTCTGAAACACACTTCTATTTTCCAGAATCTTTTTGTTTCCCTTTAGGTAACTTATTCTTGTTGGCACCTAACACTATCTGTAAAAAAATATAAATCGCCTTTCTACTTTCGAATTGAATTCGTACAAGGTTATTATTATATTTGTGATCAATCAGGGTTGTCCATGGGACATATTTATCTGTCCCATCCCATAGTAATTTATGCCTGCCCATCCCATGGGATTCCCATGACATTATTATAATATTAATATGGGATACAATTCAATTAAAATTATTAAATTTACGAAAGTTTAGAATTAGTATCTACTAAATGGGACTACATGTACAAAGAGACATGCAAAACGACAAAATTTATTGACTTTAAAATTCAGAAGTATAGTCTAAGTATGATAATTCAGTAAAATTCTGACACTCTCATTCTATTTCTGAGTCTCATGGGAAATACAAATGTGTGCTGTCCCATCCCATGGGACGTTTCCCATGGGATTCCCATAGGAATGACATTCCCATGGACAAGCTTGGCGATCATTAAACCACTCCATCCAAAATTAGCTCACGCCTTTGGTTACAGGCTGAGTCTAAGTGCAAGCGTGCATTCTCAAACCTGGCCGGTGATAGTCATTGCAACAAAATGGACATTGTTAAGTAGCAGTTTACCCGTGCCATTAAGTACAGCTGACGAAAATTCCAATCATAATCATTTAATTATAGAAGACAGTTTTACAGTGCAGCTTACCTTTAGCGATGGAAACTGCAGTTCATCAATTTATCTCCTAGCATTTCACCTCTGTTCTTTTTCCAAAACGCTAAGTTTTTGTTTACAAATTACATGCATACATGTTTGTTGATCATACTGTTTTTTATGACATTTGGTCACTCAAAGTTAGTAAGACAACAGAAATGTAATTATTAACTGAGCCTCCTATCGCCCCCCAACCGCCCATTTCTGCTTCACCGCCCCCCTAGAGTTTCTCACCGCCCCAGGGGAGCGGTACCGCCCACTTTGGGAACCACTGGTCTAATGTCATTGTCAAACAGGGGCGTAATGAGGTTGGATGGCCCCCGGGGCAACAGTCAAGTTTGGCGCCCCAATGTTCGAACCTGAAGTCTTTCGGAAGCAAACGCACTGTATTGAATAAAGTACCTATGATATTGTGGAGACTTTTCGGCGCCTTTCGCAGTCATTTGGTGGCCCCATAGTGATTCGGTGCTCGGGGAATCGTGCCCCTATAGCCTTCCTCGTTATGCCCCTGTTGTCAAGTGACAGTTCTTGCTTCGTTAATAATTTGTTAATCTATAAATGAACTGTGACAACAGGTATGGTTGATTCTTGATTTATTGACGTTTGTTGGACGCGTATCTGGATACATCTACATTTGTGTGTGTGCTTATTTGCTTGTAATTTATTGACAGTGTGGGGTGACGATTTTGAATAGGCGCAGATGCTTTAAACGTAGTATGTGGAGAAGGGGAAGAAAAAAGCGTTTCCAAATATTAATTGCGCAGACTTTTTACAGGTAAAATTGTTTCCGAAAAGTTATTTGCGTGAAAACTATGACCATTACAACATTTTTTCGATAGAAAAATGTTTAACGGTGATCTAGCGTAGTTTGGGCTGTGAGCTGCGATGTCCACCTATGGTGCGGATGGCTTTAAGCTTCGAGGTTATCTCGTGGAGAGGTGCTAATTTGTCTTCTTGGTAGGATAGCTTTGCTGTGAGGGTGACTTACTTGTGAACAGGGGTGATTTCGATGTAGATAGCCACCCGTGGTGGATTGCATCTTATTACTAATCGAGTTAGGATGCAAAGGACGCGACTGTATTTTTAAGGTGCACACCCTGTAGACCTAATGTGGTTACTTGAGGAAGCATTCACAAAAGATTTTTAGCTTAGGCGTGATTGTCGGCATCGAGATCAGTGAGCTTACCGAGTACGTATGTGACCTCATTTTATAGGCGTAGCCGGAGGGGTCACGCCCATGGGGTCACGACCCCCCAAATTTTTAGCATATCCAGTCATTTTGTGCTTTGAGAAGCGGTGTCCCAAACAAAATACTGCTGCTCGCATAAAGTCAAACATTTTGGCACACACAAATTTGTTGCCCCCCCAAAATTTTTGGCTGGCTACGCCACTGCCTAATTTAATTCTGTGGAGTCACATTTATGCAAACAGGAAAAATGCTTTTATGGCGTAGCCAGGGGGGCCAAGGGGGTCACACCCACCGCAAATATCTAGCATATCTTGTCATTTTGTGCTTTTGAGAGGCGGTGTCCCAAACAAAACACTGTTGCTCGCTCAGGGCTGGCTACGCCACTGTATCATCCTAGATTGACTAATAAGTCCTTTCCTGTGTTTCACCTAACAAAAAGTTCTTGTCTCTGATCTCTGCTCGAAGTCATATAATAATTTTTAAAAGTGTGAGCTAAAATTTTCAAGCACATCTAGGAGGAATCACAAAGTGTGGGGAAATGTTTGAAATATCTGAATACAACGCAAAATTTTACAAAAAAACAGAAACGCGTTTTCGAAATTTATAAAAATTTGCAAATAAATTTGCAAGAAACGCGGAGCGTTTAGTTCAGCACACTCATGAATATACAGTATATTTTATTTGACACTCGTATTTGATGTTTGCCAAAAACAATTTATCGTTTGATGAGATATTGTTTATTCTACGTAGCGATGTGCTGATGCACTGAAGCCTTGTGTTCACTATCCTGGATATGTTTGAGCTCATGCGGCTTGAACTTTTCTGCGTGAACACATACATAGTCGTTAGAGGTTGGGTACAACGAAGGCAATATTGCTCTCCGATAACCCAAATTTCAATACAATCGGGACTAAACGAAAAAAATTGAGTAAGTTTTTTGGAAATTTTTCAAAGTGTTTGATAAACATTTATGTTTTAAAAGTTTTTTCATTTTGAACAGGCCTAGAAATTAGGGAAAAAGTTACGTTGGGATCAAAATTTGTTAAGAAAAGTGGATTGATGGTCTTTTAGTCATTTTGATCTATAACTGCAAAAACGTTGGCGCAGGAAAGTCTCGTACTTGAAGTTTTTGACGTTGATACATTAAACCAAACATGAATTTAGGCATAATATTTTGCCAACCAAACATTTTTTTGCCTTGCAACTGTGGTAACATACATGCTGAAAGTTTGTTCTGTGTTTTATGTTATCTTTTTTTAACTAAGACTTCCCTAGTTGTCCAACATTAACATGAAAACTGCCCACTCTTTCCTTATGACTTTTCATTGAAGATCGCCGTGAGGGCATTTCCATCAGATGGAATAATTAAATCTTGATAACACGTAGCGAAGTGTGTTATCAACTAGATGTACAGTAGCTCATGTGGCAAATACAGTGGCTCATGCTGGCATTATTAATTCTTTCTTTACTCATTTGAACCCCACAAAAGTCGCTGACAAAATATCCGTGCAGACCTCTTTCTCAAACTTAGCTTAGCAAAGTTAGCTTAAAATATAATCTGTGTGAACAAGACGAAACTTTGCTGTTAGGGAGCCGTAGTTGCAAACAGCTGCTGTTAGGCAGCCGTAGTTGCATTTTTCGTCTTTTTTGGAAAAGACAAACTTTTCAAAAACTTTCTCCTGTTGGAATCTTTTTCGTTGTCTGCAACTCATTCCAGCCTAACTCAAAAGAAAACGTTATTTGGTCACAGGTTGTGTCACAGCAAACAAGTCGGTAATAGAGACCAGAGCTCCGACTCCAACGTTTCTGTACAGCGGAACGAATCTGCCGAAACCACTTTCATCATCGCGCAAGCGAGACGAGGTTTTAATGCGATGGAAATTTCCGATGCTGGTTCGGAAAGCAAGTCAGACAGTGCCATTGTCAACCCTTGGCAAGAGGAGGTTGATTGACATATCGTTTGTTGTAAACGCTCGTTGTGAGTCGATATTCGGATGACGTATTTCTGCATTGCCACATGTTGCATATAAGCTTTCGTCGATATTGTAATCCATCCTGCCTCACAGCTCACGCTGCGTTTAGAGCCTTGCGATATCCGCTTTTCATTGTGCTAATGCGATAATTGGCAAATGCCGCCATCTGTCTCCCGTTTATTGCACTGTTGTTTGCGCTCGGGTAAAACAAATGTATATTTCAAACGAACCTTCGCGAATACTTTTAGGACATGATAAATTTATTTTTCTTAATACTAAGAACTGCCTTTAATTGGACTGCTGCAGCCGGTGCGCCGCACCAGGGCTCAAGAGAATCCAGGACAGTTGTTCCCAAGCTGTGCCGCGACCCAAACAAGAGTCGCGAAGGGTCAAAAAGTGAGTCGCGCTTTTAAGAAACGGATAGATTTGTGACATTGAAACAAACTTAGCAATTTACTGCCAAAAACTATCCACACAATCATTATAGTTAGTTGTTAAAATACGCTGTTTGGGCTTGGGCCGCGAAATGTTCACCAAACTAAGATTTGGGTCGCGCTCATAAAAGCTTGGGAACCGTTGGTCTAGGACAGGGGTTCCCAACCTGGGGTACATGTACCCCTGGGGGTACATTTGCCTATCCGAAGGGGTACATTTAAGGTTAGCAATAGAAGGTAAAAATATATTTACATGTTGTTTATTTTCAAATCTTTATACATATATCACTTAATATTGTTTTCAAAAGTCATTATATGTATATTGTTAAATATATCTGTGAAAAATCATGAGAAAAAATTTTGTCATAAGGCGTTTTAGGGGTACATGTTCATCTGGCATATTTCTGAAGGGGTACATCCTTATCTGTTGAAATGCTGTAGGGGTACACGCTCATTTGTCGGAATGCTGAAGGGGTACATGGTAAGAAAAAGGTTGGGAACCCCTGGTCTAGGAGGCCCATGAACCTCAATGTTCAAAATTGCAATGGGCAATCTTGCATAAAATTTTTATTGTTATAGTTTTTCTTGTACAGACTTGAGCAAATTAATTGAATAAATTTGTTGTTTCAGCCTCATACAGTGTATCGCCTTTTCTTTTGGTGAGCGTTTGGGAATATCTCAATTGCTGTTGTTTAAATTATTGGCCCAATGCACTAAGAACTGCGTGACGTATCGGAACAGTCGAAAAATATGTTTTATGACGTTACACAGGACTTTAATCAGTTCAATAGTGTTATAGAATGAAGTCAATTCTTTCGGTTGTGTGTAGTTCGGTGTCATACATTTTGGAATTTCTGTGATTTTGAAATGGCAGATATCACTCCAGGAAGCGGAGTCGCATTGTTAAGCTTTCGGAACACTGAGACCATGGGCATCGGAAGGCCGGCCAGAGGGGCCTTGTCCCCCCTTGAGTTTAAAATTTTCAGCAAAAAAAGGTATTCTTAGTTTCGAGTGGAAAAAAACGAATTTCACTACTTTTGGCCCCTCCAGAAAAATTTTTGGAAATGTCCACTAGTGGCCACCCCCTGGAAAAAATCCTTCCGACGCCCAGGACTGAGACTACACAGAAACAGCTAGTGCAATTTGCAAAACGTATGCAAGGAAGACGCGTTTTGATTTACAGAAGGACTTGAGGCATTCTGGAGCTCACATAAACTCAAGTACAGTGCGACGCCGCCTACATGTAGGCAAGGTAGAAAGACTGAGAAACCGCTGAAAAGCATCTTCGTACTCAAATCAAATGTTATACTCGGTGTCGAATGTTGCAGTCTCGACTACAACCCTGTTCTGCTTCGAACCTTTACCAGTTTTTTAATATGTAAATTATTCCTAATAATGTAGTGGTTCATAGGCTTAGCACTGTTTGTTTATCGAGCTGTTCAGTGATTTCAAAATATCATTCACCATGATTTTTGTCACAATATGGTTTAGAAACAAGTTTTAGTACTCTTTTTAATAAGATATTGGGCTTACAGTTATGCAATTTATGTTTCTAGTCGGACTGTTTGAGTTTGGTGGTATCCAGAAAACAAAAATGCTAACAAGTAGTTAATTAAAGTTAAATGTCTAAAACTACTTGATATCCTTGTGATATTCTTGTAATTTAAGTGTTTGTTTGTGACAAAGGAATAGCAATATCACAAATGTTTTTTTTCTGGCCTTTACATAATTGTTTTAGCCTTTTTCTAGTATTTTTAGCACTGTTAAGCTTTTAATTGAAATTTTCGTCAGGCAACCCTGTATGTATGCCGAAATTATTGGACACAAGAAGCTACGCCGAGCCCTTTTATCATTGCAGCACATTGACTGCTGGGTTTGTTACTTCCAGTATTAAGTCATTTTTTCATAGGCTACAACATTTTGCAACACTCGCAGACATGAGGAAAAGCTTTGCAATATTTGCACTTCCACTTCCTAACATTCGGTCATATGACCTGCGAGTTGTACCTGCAATGTATTTGCAAAGGAAATAGGACATAGTCAACTAAGTCAAGTCAAAGCCAACCAATCGTATTTGTTGAGTCTGTCTGGTGCACTTGAAATAATTATCACTGACGCCTTTTTTCAACATCGCTGTTGCAGCGTGAATTGGTATTGACAGGTCTTCAACCTGGGAAAAGCAGGGAAAGAAAGCATATTTCTTCTCGAAAATTCCTCTAGGTTACGGAGAATATCTCTTTTAAAACTCTCGAGTCAAAGAACCAGGCCCGAAGTTTCCAGTAACCAACGATGGAGGAAGATGGTTGGTACGGTGTTTTTTTTACTCTGTTTTTCATTCATGATAGGCGGACATCGCCGAGTAATATGATACCCATATATTGTCGTAACCCGGGCAGTTCGTCTCGTGTCATGTCAGCACAATGATATTTGCTAATTGCGCATAGTTTTGAAACCTGTCGTGCGGTGCAAATAATCCATTTTACGGGGCAGGCGTTCGGATAAATAGCAAAAAATTGCAAGTACGACCCGAACAATGCCAAGCAATGGAAACCTTGCAAGATTGTTGCAAAATAGACCACAAGTACGACTGTTTTGTGCAGTTATATCAAGCTGTAGCCTTTTTGATAAAAAGACCAGTGGGTATACTGAACAAACTTTTAGGGAAGGTGCGTAAGATTCGTCTTTACTGTTGACCTCGTTCTTTTCAATTTTCAATACCCTCTCCATGTTAGGACTGGGCGTTTTTATGGCGTTACGTCCTTAGGTATGCTAGATAGAGAAACTGCGTCGCAAAACACAGACTGAGTATGGCGCTGGCGTGCATGTCCTGTTTTCCGTGCGAACAACATTTTTCGACAGGGGATCGGCGTAACGACTCGACCAGTAAAATTGTCGCAAGAATATGTTTGTTTAGTCTGCTGTTCGTTATGCACCCTGATGAAACCTTGATGAGACAGTCTGTTTCAGCCACAGACCACAAGCACAACTTTTTGTGCAAAAAAGTTCGACGCGCAAAGATGTATACATGGCGACAGACGTGTATCTTTCCTGACGGCGAAGTTCAGCTGCTCGCGGGAGTCACCGTTTATGCTGAGAGTTTTATGTTTTCTGCCCTTATTTGCGTTTTCAGCGTTGTGAAGACCTCTGGCCTAGGGCCCGGCACCCTGCGGATCTTTTGCTCCTCTAACGTGTCTCTCTCTGGATTTGCCAAAACTTGGAATTTAAATTTGCATTTGGTTATTGTTAAAATTGAGTTGATTGCCATTTAGCCTATGACGCTATGAAGTGCGAAAAATAATACGGAATCAACGTTTTGCGGCTCCTCACCAGTTATATCTGCGGGAAGATGAGGCAGGATGACTCTTTTGTTAAAAAGGTTGCCGACCTCTGTTATGGCCTGTGCCACGGTCACACGCGAAGTAGTTCGTGTTCTTTAGTTCGTACAATTAGGTCGACACCTTGGTGAAATGTAAAAGCGTATGAAGACGTTTTCGTCGGAGGTACTAAGTAGTGCACGGACGCAACAACCGTAGTTGCAGCGCAGCTGTGTTGCTGTGTAAGTGGAGTTCGCGTTATTTCTGTATGCTTGCACGATAAGCTCTTGCGAAAGAACGAGCTCGCGCTCCGGTCACATGGACTGCTATGAACAATTTGCTGTTATTACGGGCCCAATGCGCTGCTGCGCTGTTATGGACTAAGTCGAGCGCTTTCTCAGTAATTTTTACAGTTTATCTGATCAGCTTGTTGGAAAATATAATGGTTTCGAGAAGCTTCTGTTGCAGACAAAACAAGCATTTATCAGGCTACTATTGGTGAAATCAATTTTGCGAAATATTCGCGCGGCTTCGACATCGTCGCGTCTAAGATTGCTCGACATGCAGTATACTACTCTGTTTTAAGTCCGGCATGCGCCACTTTTTTGAATCAATTGGCGCCAACATAACGCGTCAGGCGATTAAGCTAGAGAGCTGTTCAAATCCTCTAAAGATGCGGAAAGTCTTGTAGATTCGTTTAAAAAATTGGAAAGTTTTGGATTTGAGTTTTTTGGGGGTGACGTCTTAATTGGGGTATGTTTAAGGTTTTTTGGATGGCGTCATCACCATCGGGTCCTGGGGTTATTTTTTCCTTTAAACAAACTAGGCGAAATCCACATCTTTAGAGCCCTTGATTGGCTTTCTAACTTTTGTGGTTGACAAGCTACGGCCACAAAATAGAAAATTAAAGAATTCCCTAGGGGATTAATTATTTAGTTTCTGGTTTTTAGGCCATGAATTGCTAGCATTGTTGGCAGTACAAGATCTTTCTGCTGCACCGTTTGTGGAATTGGTAATAACAAGCAAGATATAGCAACATTTTGCAACCTCTCCGTTGGCGTTGCGTTGAATGTACGATTCACCACGAACGGGATGTGCGCGAAGAATAACACCCATATATACGTGGCGCGAACAAGCAATAGAGTGATCTCGTCGAATGATATCTGTTGTTGCTTGCTGTCACAGTGTGAAGCTTTGCGCACATGCCGCTCGAGCTTTCCGATCACAACATAGCTAAAGGTCAAGGCTAGTTAATTAGTACATGTGCTTGCTATGACACCTTGTAACTGTCCTGATCTGCGGACCTCCCGGCTTGATTGATACGTCCGGAGAACTTGTGGTAAGAAATCTGGAGAAAAGTGCCCTTTTTGACTGTCTTGAACACGGGCTTCATCTTCCTGACTTCCACCTTGACGCAGTTTTTTTTCCGATGCAGGACTTGTGCGTCACATAAATTATTGAATTCAGGACATAGGTTGCGCGCGATGCTTGATGAGGTTGCGTACAGTAGAACAGTTCCATTTAAGTCAAATTCGAGGATCTTAACCCCCTGTCCTTGGTGCAAGGAACGCTCGAAACCCCATGAAATTTTGCAAGTAGCGTCTACAAAAATGTGTGTATTTTCGCATTGTGTAAACAGGGGTATAAAGTCCAGTACTAAGCTCTGGCCTATTCCACGACAATATCAGCTCTCGGTGGAATCTTTGCTCCGGTGATCAATACGCTGCAAAAAAGTTTACTTGCTAACACTTTTTGTTTTCAGCCGACTCTAAAATAAACATTTTGATTGAAAGCACACCTATAGACCTTGGCTCAGTGGTTCCCAACTTTTTCATTGTCATGGACCCTTTTGACGTTTTGGGTGAAAGCTGTGGACCCCTTTAATAAAACCAATTAATACTGTTACGTACAAGTGGTCTCTACGAGAAAAGGCAACCGTCGGCTTTAGACGCCAAAATCAATTATGTTTCATGGAACATATCACGTGACATATTGACATTGTTGCACAACAATCAAAATGCCTGACGAATGGAATTGTGGGTAAAAAGCGTTGCTAAGGGCGGAATAATTGCAACTTGCATATCTTTGAAAAGTGAATAAAGATGTGGTGGTTTACATGAGCCAGACATTGTGTTGCACTGTATAGCCTGGACTCTAGAGTTGAGCTCGATTCGTTGTCTTTTGCAAACTATAGACCACCACGGCGGGTATTTTGGCATTTCGCTATTTTGCTTTCATCTTATACATGCAAAATTCATAGAACCCTAAAAATTAGTCTGCGGACCGCTGAGGGTGCATAGAGCCCCGGTAGGGAACCACTGCCTTGGTGCTTTGCAGGAAGTGTGCGTTGTTTTGTCTTCTAACTCGGTCGTAACTCGGTTGTCGCATAGTTGGGTCGGCAGGTGTATACCGCCCCACTTTTAAGCAACACTCGCCTGGTACATCCGTCCTTGAGCGTTTCGGTTCGCGTTAGTAATCCATGGCCATGCGGTGTTCGTGGAGCACGGCGGGGGGTTCAATGCTTTGGACGTATGCAGGATAAAAGTTCAGTATTTCTTTTTGGCCGTATATACTTGTGTATAAGTCGATGTGTATTTAAAGTATTACCTGTGTATAAGGCGACTGTAGATTCCAGGGACAGTCATTGTTGGAAACAGCAATCGTTGTCCTCTTGATATTTGATAATTTTGTGAAGTAATGTCAAGATGTGAGCATCTTTTAAGGTAAAGAATCATAATTTGAGCGTTTGTTAAGGCCGGCATACACCTACCGTATCTAACATGTATAATAACGGAATTTTCTTTTCACATTCACATTATATACGACTCTTCAGCAACATCTCCATAAACATTACCTGTGTATAAGTTGACCCCAAAATATTACCTTAAAAATCGTCTCCCAAAAACTCGACTTATACACAAGTATATACGGTAGTTACGTTCGGTATTTTTTCCGCATTAGATGTGTTACCCCTAACCAGAGGATAGGAAAAGTTCAGTGTTTGTCTTCGTCTAAATTGTGTTTCCTTTAGTAAGGACTGTTGTTCGCTTTGTGTTAACTCCTCGCAGGGGTTAAGGTGCACATTTGGTCAGGCGGAATATCTATGAGAGTAGCTGTGGTTGATTCCCTCTCTTGTGGTTCTCTTTGATATTGGTTTCGTCTTTGATTTGGTCTCAGCGCGCTTTTGGTCACTCCGGTTGTTGACCGAACTACCTGTCTATTCTCACGTCGACACTGTATCATTTTTTATCTTACGTCTATTTGGAAGGAAGAAGGGAAGGACCCAGTCCTTGTTCCACCGGCAGACGATTTTTTGTGCCTGCATAACACCAAAGTCGGAGACGTAATCACACCAGCTGGTCTTTGGTCGACCTCTGGTCCATTTTCGCGTGGGTATAGCCATCAGGACTTGCCTCGCCAATCTTTCGTGGGAATTTTTGTCACGTGGTCGAACCACAGTTGCTGAGATCTCTCTATTTGGAGAAGTGGTTCTAGATTAAGATTTTACGAATTTCACAGCTGCTCACTTTGTCACGCAGCGTCACACCATGAACTCATCTCAAAAATCTCATCTCTGCCGCTTATACTTGAGATAGCACTCTTTCAGTCATTGCTCAAGATCCTTGGCCGTAGGTAGCGATCGCAACAAGGACCGATATATGATCTGAAAGCTTAGCGGTGGTTGCAACTTGCAAGCTCCGGCTTTGTGACCACTGACCATAGAACTGTTGGAATTTAGAGCAACTGCGTTAGCAACACTCTCAACATGACATCATGTAGGCAAGAACAAGCTGAAACCTGTTTCAACGATCAACACGGCAAGAACAATCACAGTTGCAGTTGTAGCTGCAGTGCCCGTGAATTTGATACAGTGAAGAACCTTAAGAACAGTGGCGTGCAGAGTGGGGGGGGGGAAACGGGGCGCCGGCCCCGGGCATCCAAGGCAGGGGGTACATCCAGAGAGATTACAAAAATGTGAATGCTGTAACTAGATAATTTTTCCTATTGTAAGTCTACTAAAACATGATGCATGGATTTAATTCTTCGAAACTTGTTTTTCGTCAACACTAATTTTTACGTATTCAGATGCCAGTAATTTTCAGCTTCATCATTACCAGGGACCTATGCTCTAAGTGTGCGGCGCGCACCCAATCAAACTGGTAGTGCTGTGACCTGTTCGAGACCGTGCGATCAATGAGTAAAAACGTTTTTTAAAAAAACAACCCCCTGTTTTTTTAAATCCGTTTTTTGGGTTTTATTTTGAAACGAAACAGGTCTTTGTTCTATTTTTAAAAAAGCATAAAAACCCCATTCTGAATTATATTTTGCATCATGCAATATCACCATTTTCAAAACATTACACAATAATAACTTGTTAAACCTATTATGGCATTTAAATTTGAGTGTAAAGAAATGTACGCTATCTTTGTTTTTGCTAAGTGTTGATGGTCAGTACTGCAAAGTGGTAAGGCTTGGCAAGAATGCGCACAGCAAACAGAGAAAAGCCACTCCTACACAAACTCTGCAGGTTCACGTCAACTGTATGTACATGCCCTGCTAGTTGAACATCTATATAGGCCTAGTGTATTTTTTCAACATACGTTTGGCTTTGGTATGGACCAGCATCAGAAACAGCTTGGATGCAGAGAAGGCAGAAAAATTGATTAGAATATACCGATTTTACAGACCTAAAGAAGGTAACCAGTACAATTTACTCAAACTGTTCGAATTAATCTTCTCTTTGTTTCAAGTCCTTCAAATTGCTTTGCTGTTCGTTTTGTTTCATTGAAAAAATGTACAGCTAACTGTACAAGCGTGCTGCCTATTTTACTTTTTACTTCATAGTACATTTTCACAGGAAAAGTGAAGCGTGGGATTGTTGGTTGGTTTTACTGTTTTTTTTAAGTGGGCTTTAAAATAACGGATGTTTTTTTGGTTGGGTCCAATTACATCAACACTGAAGATAGTTATAGATGTTTAATTTGATTTTCTGAGCCAAACTTCGAGCTGCGTCAATAATTGGCAGTTCAGGCGGATTGATCAGAACGGCTCAAACAAGCCCGCATCTGTTCTGTCCTTCCAGTGGTTGTACATACAACAGTCACATGATAAAAACGAAAGTTTTCTTGCGTACTTTATGCTCATTCTCAATTCTTGTGTAGTTCAGCAAGTTTCAAACTGTCAACCCGGGGTGTCCACCATCCCAACCGCATACGTTCTGATCAACTGCTATTCGACGAGAAATTCGTGCAGCCTTGTATTTTTGCAGTTGTGAACTGCCCTGACCTAGCACCGAGTGTGTTCTACTCCCTGTTTTAGCGAGTTGCCGGATATTTCTTTATGAACTGCTCTGTTCATCTCAGTGACACATTGTAGCCTACAACAACGAGTAAAGAGGGTGTAGAGTAATATGCACAGGGATATCAAGATTGACTTGAAACAAATTTATTTCGGCTATGCGGGAACCCAGAATATTCAGAATGATTTTGTATAAGTTTTTGTTGTTATTTTTGAGGTCAACATTGTTGATGAACAGAAAAAAACATATTTGATAACGATTTTGTTGTTTTTATAAGTTTCCATTGCGCTCAACTGTTTTGCTGCTCCCCCTGCCCTACCGCTGCTGCGGCGCCCTTGAATATGCATGTTGTGCCAACAAACTTCGCCAAAACGTTGGTCTGCAAACGTGGATATGACGTCATATTGCGACGCCACAAACAGCGTATATCTAGTAACAATAACCACTATATGCCACTGCTCAATACTAGCATTTGGCATGGGGCATCCAATCAAGCAGTCGCCCGGGGCATCACCAGAACTCTGCACGCCACTGCTTGAGAATAACATGAATGACCTGCAGTATGTACGCCGAAATTATTGGACACAAGGCGCAATTCCGACGCTTTCATCATTGCAGCATGTAGACTGCTGGGCTTGTCACTTCCACTATGAAGTCATTTGTGCATGCAGCATTTTGCAACACTCGCAGACATCAGGAAAAGCTTTGTAGCATTCACACTTCCACTTCCTGACGTTCGGTCATGTGACCTGCGAGTTGTACCTGCAAAGGAAATGGGACCTAATCAGGTCAACCAATCAGATTCGTTGACTGTCTGGTGCACTTAAAAGTAATCATCACTGGTACCGTTTTCAACGTCATTTTTGCAGCATGATTTGTCATTCACAGCGCCTTCACCTGGGAAAAGCAGCAAAAGAAAGCATTTTCCTTCTCGAAAATTCCTCTTGGTTACGCCAAATGTACAAAAATCGTGTTTCCCGCCCATAGGCGTAGCCAGGGGGGCCAAGAGGACCACACCCCCACAAATGTCTAGTATATCTTGTCATTTTGTGCTTTGCGAGGCGGCGTCCCAAACAAAACACTGTTGCTCGCTTAAAGTTGAAAGATTTGACCCCCCAAAAATGTTGGGCTGGCTACTCCACCGTTCCCGCCTTTCCTTCACCCTAACGGCCAAACGAACTAACGGAGAAATTCCCTTCCAGAACTCCCGAGTCTTAAATACCGTAGAAATGCAACATTATGAAATGCTTCGCGGCGATCCTGAAAGAACTTCACGGCCCTCTAATTGGGAAGCGCTGTATGAGGTTGTATTATCCCTTTCTTCGGAAAGGGAGCAATCGCACTTATGAAAAGAATTATTGAAAGTTTTCGAAGAGTTTGTATGCAGATCATTCGATATCGTAATCTGGTCCGCTGCAACGGGGGGGCAATTTCCCCCCGAAATTTTCAAGAACCTTGCGAAAGCACCAGTAAGTTTTTTAGTTATTAGGTACAACAACAAGCTACAATCAGTTTGTCCCCGTCGAAAATTTCAGCTGGTTGCGACCCTGGCTTACATTGACGTGAATGTTGGTCAAACTATAGGGCACGTTTTTGCATGTAGAGCAATCGCACTTTGCAGGTCCCTATTTTTTACGCTGAGCCTTTGTGTCTTAACTGTAATGGGCTTACATTCTGGAAGCAAATTATCAAACAATCAAAATTACCTGCAATAACAGCAGAAAGCATTCAAGTCTCTGAATTACATGCAACAATAACGTCGGCTTCAGGTCCTACATACACTGTGAGTTTATGCCTGGTCTGATAATCTTGCCTTAGTAAAACATCTGCCTGTTTTGGAATCAGGTGATCAAAAATTTGTTAAAACATGAACCAATGTCTATCCTATTGCAGATTGATAAAATAGTTGAAAAAATTGTTACATGCCAGAGTATATACATACTTACAATAGTTCAATTTGTTATTTAATCATCAGTATGGATTTAAGCCAAAGTCTGCAACTGCCTCTGCAGTTGAAAATATTTATTGTAATTTTGTAATTAACAGTGAAAATGGACTGTATGCCTGTTCAGTACTTTTAGATTAACAAAAGCATTTCACACTGTTAACAACGAATTTTTACTTCAAAAACTGTAGTTTTACTTTGGTATAATAAGGGTGTCGCTTTGCAGCGGTTTTCCAATTATCTTCTAAATCAAAAGCAGTATGTTATTAACACAACCAGCAAATCTTTTGCGCAGATTTTATCTTGTTGGGTTTCGTTAGACGCTATAATCAACAGGTCTTTAAGAAACATAAATATCCAGATCCAGACTGACCATTTTCGTTTCAAATACTTTTAAATGACGTGTCATTGCATCAGACATCATGCGGTAAATACTTAGACGTCAGCATTGACAGTAATACCGACTGGTCCTCTCATGTACAATTGGTAAAAATTAAATTATCATCGCGTACAGCTCACTAATTATTTAAAACTCCACAATTCGTTCCTATTGCCATTCTCAAAAACTTTCATAAAGCTTTGTTTGTTGTCATTTACAACACTGTATTATGTCATGGGGCACAGCTAACAATTCCGTACTATACAGCCATTAACCGTTTTGCAGAATAATATATTGGCAATAATGGCGTTTAGTAATTATAATTTTCACGTTATTCCTTTATCAGTTTTTTTTAAGGAAAATGTTAGGTACCCGGTATGGACCTGTAGGGACCCGATACTCTGATTCTAGGGACCCGAATTTCTCTAATTCTAGGGACCTGATGATAATTTTCTCTGATTCTAGGGACCCGATTTTCAATTCTAGGGACCCGAATCGGGTTCCTAAATAACTTAAAAAATCCTGCTTTATATAAAACTCTCAAATGTTTTGAAGTTAGATGATGTCTATCGATTTGAATTGGTAAAATTTATTCACCAACTAAATCACGGTACCTTACCCAAAATCTATGAAAAAAGTTTTCAAATTGTTTCATGTGTTCATTCTTACCAAACCAGATTCGCTAACAACCAAAGGTTTCTACAAACTCTGGAAAAAAGACTGTTTCTTCTAGAGGGAGTGCACTCTAAATAGAAATAGAAAAGAGTCTGAAAGATTTGTCCCATGGCATCTTCTGCAAACAGTTTAACGATTCTCTTTTTTCAAAATTTGAATATGTTTATTTTTATTTAACCATGTTTCGGCGCATTTCACATTGTTTTTACATTTAAGAATTTCAGAGTTCACTGAAAATTGCAGATCATTCACATTTTTCTCACATAAATAAAGGTACGTACCATCAGCATAAGTGCAGTGGTAAATGTTGAACAGCTCAGTGATTTAACTCCGCTAACATGGACACAAACGTCTGAGCAGGTTTACGGTGACTTGACACTCAGTACTTTTTTGTCATCTGTCACCACACGATTAGTTTCTCTCCACATGCCTGTGAAGCTGATGAAGCTACAGCTGGTTTGAACAGTCTTCTACGAACTCTGAGTATAACAGGTGCATTTGAAGTGTTGCTCAGTATTTCTATTTTCCTCCATGTCATTTGGTGCATCGTCGTTGGCTTTTATTTATTTGCACAGAATTAAAGCACACATGTACTATCCAAATCAGAAAGTTTTGCAACAAGCATAGGTTTTTCAAAGCAGGGATCTGTTTTCTCAAAAGTAGTTTAAGGGCGTTGTATTACACGCACTATTAGAATAACCGTCGTTAATACACATGCAATTTTTTAGAATTAGCTATGTTACGTTTTCTTATACGTATTTGCAAGAATTATAAGTTTCACTGCGTTCCACTCTGCTTTTCTGCAGAAATAATAATTGCCATACAAAGCGGCTACAAACGTGAAAACAATTGTTGTTTCCGAACCTGTCTGAAAAGAATGTGATAAAATTACGAGCAATCCTTCGTAATTTCAATTCACTCTGCTGCTGAATACATTCCGCAACCTCTTTTACCAAAAACTAGGCGGTTTACGAATTGCAGATGCGGACATGGCGAAGGCAAGATTCAAGCTTTTCCAGAACATTCCTTTCAATGTGAATACGACGGAAAGCCCTTAACCACAAGGGTTTCTATTTTTAGTTGTCTGATCACGTTTTTTATTGCTACAATGGAACGAATCACATTCATGATTCATCGCACCGTTCCTTCATTGAAGAATGCAATGAGGTGACAGCATCGATTGTCTAATCTCCCAGTTGTTGTTCCTCTCGCTTTTTTAGACACGGCAATGAATTTTTGTTTTGCTTTGGTGTCTTTCAGTTACATTTATTGTTACATGAGGATGATATAGAGATCTTGCACTTCTTAGTGATCTTTCAAGTTGTTTAAATAATGGATCAACTATTTTCTTCCGGTCATGTTGGAGAGATCTACAATATTTATATAATCTGTCACCTTTTTGGAACTACTTCGAGATTGGGTTAAGTGTTGTACTCAGATGATTGCTAACTGTAGAGAGTGCTTAAAACATGTTATTACGTGGGGGAAGACTGGAAACCAGATGATAAGAAATACTGAAAAAATAATATGAATGGAAACACAGCGTTATTAAGTTTCTTGCATATAAATTTGATAATCCTTTTTCATCCAAGGCACCTTCAGGGTCGCAAACTTTGTTCGAAGTCGGTGGATTGTCAAGGGGCTCAGCACAACTCACTGCTTTAATGATATAGCTGCTAGCCTAAACTTTGCTCAGTATAAGTAACAATTGAAAGAGCTTTAGGTTTGTTGTAAGTTTTTGAGGAATCTGCCGACTGGGCTCTGCTTTCACTACTTTGCGATGATTCGGAGTTGCACATATCTGTGTTTAAGTAATTATTCCTCACTATAATGTGTATATTGAATCTATCAGCAAATTTACTGTCAGGACTCAAGATGCGTAGAGTTGCGTGAAGCCGATTTCTTATCAAAACGTTTGCTGATAGATTGAACTGCGTCACCTAGTTGGAGAGTAATTGCTTGAACTCAGTTTAGGTGAGTTTTGGAGACATTATTTGGAAATTGAAACTCCTTTATTGATCAGTCAGTCCATCATGCTATGGAATAGATGGGTGATGTTTTGGAGTGGTAAAAGCAGTTGTTGTGCATGCTGGTGTGAGGATTTACAAAAATGTTCTAGTTTCAGTCCTTCTAAGATCTTATTTCATGCTGAAAAATTTTTGATGCTTTAAATGACGACAGCGAGAAACTCGGTGCTAGTCTTCAAATATAACATATATTGCAAGCATTGCCTGCAAGCATAAAGTCAGATCCAAAACCCGTTTTGGTCGATCAAATGCTGGAGAAACGACCAATTTGTAAGTAATTATGTACCTTGACTACGCTTTGCATTGACGTTTAGAAAGCTTTTTCTTTTTACTTTTTAAGGGCACCGGATTTTTATCCGTATATACAAATAGTGCAACGCATCAAACTGCAAAGAAATGTACGCAGGTTTATTAATTTTTAATGTATTGGCAACAGCGTTCTTCGCTAATATGTCTACTTGCGCGTGGCTAGTTATTGATCATACTTCAACGCTGTGGTTGCTCATTTTCGTCGTTTGTTCCTCATTATGCAAAGGTGTACAACAGTTCAAATAATTTATTCCACATAGCTTACTTTTCCTATCACATATTAACCCTTTAACGCCCCCGTCGGCCATTTTATCGTTGAAAATCTGTTTTTCTGCATCTTTCCTGCCTTGCATATCTAAGTCCTAAACTTTGACATTTCGAATTTGCGCGTTAACTGTTTCTGAAAAAGCTTCTCAAACTTGAGCAGATATCCATCAAAACAATTTGATAAAACATCCTTTGACTGGGCAGTAGACTTGATGTCCAATACATTCAAATCTTTTAACATATTTGCTGAACTAAGAACAAAATGAGGAAGAAAGTTCAAGTTGTAAACAAGCCTGAATTTATTACATTTAGGACTGCGCTAGCTATGCTTGGCACTAAATTACGATAAACCTCGCAGCAGGTATGAAAATGACCTAACCATTACTGTATAAGCTACTTCATGTCAGTTTTTTAGGCTTGCTTATTCCTTTCGTTAATTCGTACGGTTAGATTAAAAACACAAAATATCAATATCTACTAATACTGCTCTTCTCACTTGTGCCCGTATATGTCTTTTTAATTTCCTGTATGTTGTGTTTTCTCAATATCCTTAAAACTGAAAAAATAAAATAGGTAGCCTAGCTTACCCAGAAAATCTGATTGACATTTCTGTTGCGTTCTGGTGGTTAAGGTGGGTTTGCTTGATTGCATTGTTGGATTTTCTGTTAAAAGGAAGCTTAAAATGTTTTTAGCCATCACTCTAGGTTGCACGTCAAGGATTAATAACTAGGTTGTACGTTAAGGATTGTTATCTGTCGCAGTTTTCTTTTATGCAGAGCAGCTTTTTGTTGAACGAATTAAGGCTTGTTCAATGCATTTCACTGGCATAAACATCATAGCCCATATTATGTATTTAAAAGTGAAAATTCATGCAATGTCAAGTGTAATATAAAGTGGTTTAGTAACTTCTGATAATTTTTGCCTTTCATTAATGCAGAACTTTCACAGTGAAATTGTTGTCAAAAAACAAACACAACATAATGTCAAATGATAGCACGAAAAATAGCACTTATGGAGTTACTGAGACATCTATCACTCAAGAAGCCGCTGTGAATAGACTTCATCAACTGGAATGGATGTTGGCAGAACTTTTCAACATTTTTGCTATTGCATCACTGTTATGGCTGACCGTGAGTTTTTTTGTGTACGGCCTGCGTACAGGAAAATGGGAAAAAGCTCAAGTAAACAATCCGGTGCAAGTCAACGCTGGTTCTGTTTACACAGCGGCAGTCGTCTCCCTAATCATCACCCTGACTCACTTTTTGACAGGTCAAGTCGCTTTTAACTTGGGTTATCACGACCAATACCCTTATCCTTGCGAAGCTGTAATGGACGCAACAATTATCACTTACAAGCTGACCATCATTAGCGGCAACGCATTTCTGTGGTTCCGCCAGCGATCGTTGTATCAACATCCAGCTTCTAAGTCCTTTCAAAAACCTTGGTTGTTTTTTGTGAGCTGGAGTAGTTTGCTAATTATCATTTGTGGATCGTCTGTCGCAGGGTTCTTCTTTGTTAAGCCTAGTAACTATAGGAACTCTAGAAAAGGCTGTATATCTAAGCCACGCAAAGCTTTTATTATCTGGCCTGTGTATCTCTGCTACGCTGTGGTTTTGTTTGGTCAAAGCATGATGATATTCCTATTTTGTCAAGTGTTTCGCTTTCCCTTGGGTACAAGGATTGTCAAACGTTTGACATCGATGATGAAAAGGTCAGCTATTTTAGCAGTGATATGTGCTTCCACAGACCTCCTGGTAACAGTTTTATACATTCACGTTATTCCTCCACAGTCAACAAGACACGTCACTTTAACTGCTTATGATCTTAACTTGTTTGTCAACGTTGTCGTTGTTGTTCTGTCTTTCGACACGTGGAAAGTTATCGTAGTAGCGCCTGTTCAAGGCGGCTGTAAAAAGGCTAAAAAAAAGTCTGTGAGTACTACTACTCAAACTCCAAATACACAGTTCAGAGGTAAATCGGTGATGGTTGATACTTGTGATGAGAGTATGTGACGACTGATGATATTCAACATATTTATTAAAAGCAAATTTTATTTTTTGTCAACACTCTTGTTAAAAATGCAAACCTGCAAAGAGATTTCGACATGAAGCAAAATGTACCAAACAAAATATTAAGGAAGTTTGTGCTTTTTTTATAAAATGAATGGCAATCCTTAAATTGTATTTTAAATAAAAATATATTCATGCCTTCTGGACGAATTACAGCAATGTATGAGATACACGTGGCGAACTGCGCTAAAAAAGCAGGAATACACTTGGCGAACTGCGCTAAATAACTAAAAACTTAAGAAATTCGAGATTCGCCTTGTTTTTGACATATGGACAGTTTTTTTAAGGTTTGACCTCAGTGAGCGCTGAGACATTTTGAGAGATCGCAACTATTTCATCTGAATGCCAAGATAAGTCATAAAACAAAGTTCTAGTGTATTTTGATGGTGGTTATGCAATGAGATTCTACTGTATTTTGAGAGACCGTTTCAGCCCCTAAAAAGACCTGAAAAACACTGCATGTGGATGCTAAATCTCCACTGTTTTACTTTCTCCAATGCATGATCTAATGAGATTAGGGACAATAAAATTTTTTCTTGCACCTCGATTTACAATTATTTCTGTTTCTATATTTCGTCGTAAAAACTGTTTTTGTACTTAATTCATGAACAGCGCTTCACATTCATAAATTCACGAATATATTAGTAAAGTTTGGTCAAGCGTTGCTTTGTGGGTCTGAAGTGCGTGAAGGCACTACGTTTTGTTTATTCTTGCATCATTGCGAACTTGTGCTTAAGACGTTCATTCACAGTTGCAAATATAAGCTTAGACTTGAAGATTTTCAAGTAGTCTAGTAGGCTACGACGCAGGCACTTTCCACATAATGAATGAAACACTGCAACAGTTTGAATTGTGGCTATCAGGGCAGTAATTGCCCCGAAATTCAGATCGTCTCAAGATGTTGCCTGATGCCCTTACATGACTTCTTCGTCAAAGGATGAACTGCTGGGCACATGATGTAGCAACATTCTAACATGTGATTATACCATGTCGTTACGTATCGTATTGAATTTATATGCGTAGTGGCTGTCAAAACGTGCTGTTTGTTGTTTGTGAAATGCTAAATATATGAATAAGAAACTTTTTGCAGGACTGAATAATACGCTTTGTTTGTTTGTCAGTCTTATGTTTTTTATTTTCTATCAAACTAAAACTACTCAAATGAAAGTTACACCCACCACTTTGATAGTTGGGAGGTTTGTATAATTGAAAGGCATCAGGAACTTCAGTTAGGGTGGGTACTGGGTATGGGTATAAGGCCACGCATATTGTTCTTAACTGACAAAAGGTCCCAATGACACTTTCAAAAAGCCTAATGCTTGCTGAGATGGATTCATAAATCATCGTAAAAAGATAATAATGCTTTTCACAAATTTTTGTTGTATTGAAAGTCGCAAATACCATCCGATATTTTTGATTTGAAAATAAAATTGAACGAAATTTTATATTATAAACTATTTCTACCAACCGAGGAGAAACGAAAGCTCCCTTAGAAAGAATTAAGTTGATTGAAGTGCTGCAACAAGGATACAATTTTAACGCCAATTTCACATAAGCGTAACCTTTTCAAATTTTTTTTCAACAGCTAAAGCGATATCAAGATAACGGTGATCAACTGTTTAAAAATTTTTATAGCGGATGTTTTTTGAATATTTTTTATTTGGTAAAGCATGTGCAAACGCCTTGCATAAAGGCAGTGTGCAATTTCGTACAACAGGATTTGCAATCTGCAGACGACTGAATTAAAAAAGAAGCAATCAACTGCGTCCAATAACAGCAAATAACTTCACGTTAAACATGCAGATAAAATAAATATTTCGATTGTTTGTGAGGTACTGTTAGTAAGATGAAAATTGTTTGCATCAATCGCTTATCCAAGTGCATGCGGTCTTAGTTGTTACTTAGTAGACTCATTGACCAAGTCGGAATTGCAAGTTCTTCTAACCTTTTTCAATCGACAATAAATCGAATTGCTTTCAATACTTAACTGCGCGTCTTCAGCCACGTTTGTCAATTACTCCCAGCGGCGTAACTAGGGGGGCAAGGGGAGCAAAATTCCCCGGGCGCTGAATCACTATGGGGGCGCCAAATCACGGGGGGGTGACGAATGACTGTAGGGGGCGCCGAAAAGTCTCAACAATACCACAGGCACTTTCTTCATTACAGTAAATTTGCTTCCGAAAGAGCTCAGGTTCGAACATGGGGGCGCCAAACTTGCTTCTTGCCCCGGGCGCCATCTAACCTCGTTACACCCCTTATTGCACCACGAGATCAAGTCAAATTGAGCGTTGTGCCTTTTGCCTAAAAATCTATCTTACAACCGCTGCATGATGTTCAGAACTGGAATTTTGCTCTTGATAAAACCCAATGTAGAATATGATTCAATTCACTATTGTTTATTTTCTAAACCAGGGGTCGGGAATCTTGTTTTGATATTATCCAAATATTGTTTCAAGAAAAATGAAATTGCCCCACAATTATTCAAGAACAGAAACCGATTATACCTAATATGAATACCAGGACAAACACATTAGAAAAAGTTTATTTATAAGAAGAAAGATTATTACAATATTTTCCCAAAGTTTTTCAATTTTACCCGATTTGGGTAAATATTCCCCAGTTTCCCAACTTTTGTACTGAATGGTTCATAAAATCAATATTTTATGGATATATTAAAGTCATCAACAAAGAGGGGCACGGTTACTTATAAAGTGGGTTTAAAAATAGTTTCGGTCGAGACATATATTCATTTCAGTTTTGTTTTTCATTTCAAGGTTCAGCTATTCATTGGTAATTTTATATCAGCAGTCATTAAATTCAATTGTAAACCATGCACAATGCTCAACTACAATATCTAAGCTGAATTCAATCCAATATTGGAGATCAGGGGTTCCCAACCTTTCTCTGACCATATACCCCTTCAGATACTTCAACAGATGAGCATGTACCCCTAAAATTTCTTAGGACAAAGAAGGTGAGTATAATAACAAAACTCCACTGAATTTTTAATAGAACTTTACATTTTTATAACTATAAAGGTAGACTCTGTTTTTATGTCTCGAAGTTGATACATTTAACAATAAGCATATAATGATTTTTGAAAATAATATTCACTGATATATGTATAAATATTTGGAAATAAATAATATGTAAATATTATTTTTGCCTTCTGTTGCTAACCTTAAATTTACCTCTTCAGATAGGCAAATGTACCCCTAGCTAGGGATACATGAACTCCTGTTATGGATCGAGCAAAAACGTGAATGATACTGTTAGCATCGAGGATCTCTATTCAGCGCTTTGTGGAAACCAATGCGGTTAGGCTTGTCTAAGAAGAGGGCCAGAATTGAGGCTACTGACCGCAATCAGCAGTTTATTCAATGTAAAAACGACCCAAACAATCGGCGTTTGAACCTCTTTCACATACAAGCATGGTAATGGTAAAACCACCATGTTAGGCATGTTAGGAACGTTTTAAATCTTAGAGAATGGATTTTTTCTGGTTTCATCTGACCCAGCCGCAAATGTAAACGTGTGGAAATCTAATGGCATTACGGACGGTGGGCTTTGACGACACAGAAATGTCAAAAGTATAAAACACAGCAATGCAAGGCGTAGGTTAAATTGTTGGTGAACTGTTTTCTCCAAAGATTGCCTTATGGTGTGTACTTTTTGCAAGATGATAATTACTTCGCCTGTTTAAGCAGTTGGTAAACCAAAAACATTATATTTGAAAACTTTAAAGGTCCCTGTTATTTGTGTAGGGAGAAAATTAAGTTCATTCCAGTCGAACATTCCCGAAACTAAAGCAAACATTTCACGACGTAATAGTCCCATCGTAAAAACTGTAGTAAAAATTTGAGCTGGCTAATAGCTATTTTGGCGATCGGTCCTAATGGTGTCAATTAAACTGATTTAAAGATATCTTCAACTTTAACCATAGTAGGCGTAGTAATGAATAGCCTCAATCAGGTCACGGTGTGCTACCTATTTGCAATTTTGCACTTCTTAACGAGTGACTCTGACACGAGTCAAAAATTCCGATAAGAACTTTTTGTGGGGTGTCACGAAAAAGATACGTATATGAAAGAAGTTTGAAAAAGTGATGGTGCTATTCCTTGCAACTCAGGTTAAACTATTTATAAATAAAGTTGATGAGTTTCTGGGTGCACGATCACTTAATCTTTGCTTTTTTACAATGCTTACGTATCCTGCCAAGTCAGTAGGTCAGTTGGAAATACCAACTATAGTTATGTCTCTTTTGCTATTATGATGGCACTTCTTCACACGAACTATTGCTTTTCGAAGAATATACTGGAAAGTTAATAATCAACCTTCGCATGCACGAAGCGCAGCTAACCATGGTATCCACTTCTAGGCGTAATGGTAATGGTTTATTCATGCATTTTTGTGGCTCAAACCACGAATTAACGCAAATGCAACAAGAGGAAAAATAACAACATCAAAGAACAGGAAATAATTGCATGTTGATGAGAATATGAAAAATCAAAAACCAAATAGATGTTTTCTAACAGATCTGAATCACAAAGGGTTGACGAAAAAACGTATGGGCAACTGCTCAGCTAGCCCTGTTGCTAGCATAAAGCAACTTTTGATTTAAGACGCTTCACGTTTAATAAAAGCAAAGTAACAAAATGCATCGAATCAGCGTCAGATAAAATAAATAAACAACACAACAACTCTAAAAAGAGATGTGGGAAAGCATGCCTATGTGCAGCTGGATGTGGTGATGTAGAGGACTTTGGGTGGTGGTGGGCCGCCACCACTCTAGCGAATACAGGCAAATCAGGACAGTGTTTGTAAAAATGTGAATTTTCAGGCGAGGAAATATTTATTGCAATGCAAAATAAACAAAGTCTAGGGCGGGAAGGGTTGTGTTACGATCGCAGAGCACAAGCGGCAGTCATGTAAGGCTTCACACTGTTGCAGCAGGCAACAATAGAGATCACACGCCGTAATACTGCTTGTTTGCGCCACGTGCACATCGATTCTATACTAAGAGCACAACTCCGGTCGTGGTGCATTGCGCATGCAACGCGCTAGACGCGCCAACCGATCGGCCTTAACAATATCACTTCCATTCTACAACAAACCGCATTGACCGTAGGTTCTTTCTTGTGAAGCTTGCGGCTGGCAATGCCTTCACATCCTGGTCACACCGCACCGCTTTGCTGCATTTGCAGGACGCCAGCGGCAATCGCGCAAAGCTTTGCACTGTGGCAACAAGAGATTACACGCCGTGCTCACCCTATTACTGCTTGTTCGCACCACATACATATTGGAGTCCCGCGCAGGTTGAAATTTTTGTCCGCTCCCATCCCGCAAAATTTAAACCCGTCCCGTCTGGAGATGGCGCCGCATGCGAATAAACTGGTCACCGGTAGACGGCGCCCAAAAGTGACAAGTCACTGTGATAGGCGAAAGATTGAAATTCACTTATCCCAATCAATTATAAGAATAGTGCGACCCAAGCAATAATTGGTTGATCTCATGAGTGAACTGTGTTGTTGCTGGTTGCTTTCCTGCTAGTTTAATGCCCATAATTAGAGACCTTTCGCTTGTACTCACGTGAGTAGTTCATGGCGATACAGGCAACTGTCACACCATACCCTTGAGTTGGTGTGTTAGGGAGCTTACATTTTACAGGAAGTGTTTATGATCAAGGAATTTCGCAATGGTTCCACTACTGAAATGCCCTTTGACTTCTTCGGGAGGCTTTCAAGTCACGAAACCTGCTTCGACAAGATTAATACCATTGTCAGAATATATGCGAGGTACCCAACCTCTCCGGGCACAAAATGGCGAAGTGCCTCAATTCAATCAGTTGACAAACCTATTACCACTTATGACGTTTGGCTTCATACCCATGAAAAGTCACTCATGTATTTTCACTATCCCGTTGCCATACCGTCAACCGGGAAAAACAGACTATTACTCTGACAAAGGAAGGGGACGGCAATCCACAGCCTGGCAGGTGGCAGTTACGAAATGACTGGCTTGCCTGTTGTTGTATCGGCGTCGATGATAACAAGGCTAAATCAAGTTATAGACAACAACCACTACACTTATAACTACATACCGTTGACATAAAGAGGAACACATATGATTCACACCAGAATGCCAATCATCTTCGCCACAGCGACGTGTTTGTATGCCAGTGAAATAAGAAACGTTGAGTAAGTTCGCAAAATGATACGTTTTGTTGTTCACCGGTGCGTTTTCCAGTTGACCGCTCAGACACTTTGTATTCTGTGCATAGCAAGATGTTTACCTTTCCCATGTCCAGCGGGACACTTCCTTTTTTGTGCACAATACAGAGTAAGAGCCTTATTCTTCTAGTTGTTCTCAGCCATCTATCAAATTTGTGAACGATTAAGTAAAAAAGCTCTTACCAAAATTTCTCAATTATTTCACTTGTGCCCAATGTTTTGCCAATATTTTCTGTTGGCAAAGTAGTGCGATATATGTTTGCTTAAATGTATTTTTTAGGCAAGAGTCCGTTTGTTGTCTTCGCCGGAAACCGTTTTCTATCACGGTATAGGCAATTATTAAAACTCACACCCTCTACTTCATAAAACTTTTCACATTCTGCGTTTGTTTGCATTGGTGTTGCAAGCAGCCCATCTTCTAAGCAGGGAAAACATCGGTACAGATGACACAGTAAGAGGTATGAGTTACTTCAAGAGCTAGGCTTTTAAAATTTTTCCCACTACAAACTGCTGCATTGCCATCGCAGACCAAGAGCTCAAAACATATGTGTTTTTGTATCAGATGTATTTTTTATTTTTTTTAAATGTTTTGAAACAGACACGAAGTCCACAGAGTACAAGCGCACACTGCACAACGCAGGTTGACAAAAACAGACACAACAGAACGTTTTATAATGGCGTTGGAGGTAGAACCACAGGGTTACAGACACTCTCTTAACACTATTGTTTGCTAACCCGCAACACTCGGTACAACACTACATCCAGAGTAGGACATTGAGTCCAACCCTAGTCAAGGCCAGGTAAAGTACGAATGTGTTGTGGTATGCACGCACACGTCCTCAAAAACACTGTAACGTCCGAGCACTCAGTCACAGAGTAAAATGCTGTTGTAGTGTTCAAAGAATAAGGACAAATATAAACAATCTGCCTGCATCAAAGTGCGCAACCATACATTGTCAGGCTTTCTGCATTGTTGATGAAACTGGTACGCATTTTTTCCCAATAAGGTCTCAAAGGGAGAAATGTTGCATTGAACCTGATGACTACCATAGGCGTACGGGAAGGCATTTTATTATGGGGGCGGAAAAAATTTGCATTGAAATATTTTTATCATTCAGGGTGTTTGAACAACTTGCTTTTGCCCTGAAAAAAGAGTTTCCCCTGCAATTTTTTGAGCCCGGGGTCCTGCCGCCCCGCTCCCCGTCTCGTACGCCTATGATGACTACTAGCACTCGCTCGCAGCGGCAGGTTGTATAGATCCCTGCAATCAAAATTATAGGTCACAGGCCATCTCTGCATGTATATGCCATCTTGAAATTACACCATAATTGTGATGCATACATGGACGTACAGAAGGAACGAAAAAGTACATTTTTTACTATGTGCATCTGCAGTTGATTAATGGTTGCATTACTGTCCCAGATGGGGCTCAGTTAATAATTACGAAATTGTAATCAGTTGCAACAAAAGTTTGTGAGTTGTTCATTCTTTGTAATTTCGCAAAGTTCTCTGTAACCGGATATTTCAGTAGGTTGCTAAAATTGCAATGGCAAGGCCTGGTCAGGCCGATGAGCCGCGCTGTTGAGAAAAGATACTTGATCAGGAAACCACGCATTGATGATGTATTAATCGATTTATGCGTCATCTGTAGCCTCTCCTACACAAATGTTCTCGAAGCAACACGTTTTACCGGTTCTTCCCATTTCCACAAAAGTTGCTGCCTTTGTTGCGCGGCTTGTCCATCAGTAAAACTCGGAAAATTACTAAGGTGAAATCACATCTTGGGAGGCGATTTGAGTTGCTGAGATGATTTTATTAACGCAAACATTAAAAACAATTTCACGCAAATTAAGGCTAAAACGCTAGGACACAGGCCTGTAGCCAGGATTTAAGGTTTGCTTATTATATGTTTAAAACAAACATTCCTGGGCACAACACAAGTTGTTTTGAGTGACCCGCGATGTAATAAGTTCGTAAGTAGGTTTTTTTAATTTTTAGTATTTTATATAGGCTCAAGTATATTTGCCATCAAAACTAGGCATACCATACGTCCCGTTTTAGCCGGGACAGTCCCCGTTTCAAGGCTTTGTCCCGGCGTCCCGGTCAGTCAACCAACGTGTCCCGGTTAGACATTGAGTCAGCCAGCAAAGCCTTACACGAATATTAGCAGGCTGTGATTGGTCTGTTTAGCCAACTGGCTGAAGAGTGATGTTTGATCTTGTTTTTTATTGTTTCGTTGTGTTCAGGGATGCGGAGCCGGAGCCCTGGAGCCGGCCATTTTCAGTGGAGCCGGAGCTGCTTTTAAAATTTAGCTGGAGCCGGAGCTGGTGATTAATTTAGCAGCTCTGGCTCCGGACCTTTTCTGCACACTGGCAGTTGCCATGGTTCGCTCATGCTGCGCGACTAATTAATTTGATGGAAATAGGTCGCTGCAGCGAAACCCGAGGGTCTGTTCTACCAGGGAGTAAGTTTACAATGCGTTTTTGTTTCACGTTGGGACTTGTTCTAGTCTAGTCACACCAGACTGTAGAATTACTGCCGAGTGTGGTGTGGCCAAGTCAGTCAACACCAGCTCAGTGCCTGTTTGCACATTTTGCGAGACTAAGTCCGTGTGCAAAAATGCAAAGTGTGACACTTACACACTTTTTTGTGGCACAAACAGTCACAATCAGTGTTGCCACTGCTGGGGATTTTCACTAGATCTGGCGTTTTTCTGTTTCATCTGGGGTTCTGGGGTCTTTATTCAAAATCTGGGGGTTGTTTGATTCTGGTGAAATTTTAGAAATGTATGTCGTATTACTGTATTTTCCATTCAAGAATACAGTAGTTTCATCGGCGTAATGTGCAGAGTCAGTACAGTATCCAGTACAGTTGGGTAGGGCTACGCTTAACCAAATCGTTTAAAATCTAATGTTTTACAGACCAAGCACTGACTAGGCATAGGTCAGCACTCCAATCTATCGCTAATATGTCAAGGGCTGCTTATTGTGCATGATTTTGGAGTGCTTTGTTTGTTTTTGAAGGTGCTGTGGTTGAAAATCTGTTCATTGTTTTACATGCGCGTTGGCGTAGGTATGAATGTAAAATTTTCAATATTAAATTAGTAGTCAAATATTGCAATGATTAGGGTAAAAAAAACTGTAAAACCTTGAATGTATTATGTACATGTTTCAATTTGTGCATTTAAGTCAGTGGTTGTCAACCTTTTTTGTTCAATCGCCCCCCTACAGGAACTTTGCTTAAAAATCGCCCCCCCAGCAATGATTTCAGCGTTGGCTAAAATATTATTTTAATTTGAAAACATTTCAATGCTAGTTTAATAAAAGGGCAATCTACTTGATACAAATAAACGAACAAAATAAGCGAATGCAATTGCATTTGTCGAAAAATTGTTATTCATTTCCAAAACATTTTTATCCAACTACTGCGAACCTTGCCCTTGGCTTTTTATAAGTTTTTTAAAGGCAGGCGGCTTGCAAGTTTGTCAGCTTTAGTGGTATATGGCGTTTCCACCGGTCTTGTTGATGCCAAGACGATAGCGATATTTGTTACGCATTTGCACTGTGCACAAGTGCGTAACGAGGTTAGATGGCGCCCGGGGCAAAAAGAAAGTTTGGCGCCCCCATTTTAGAACCTGAGGTCTTTCGGAAGCATATGTGCTGTATTGAAGAAAGTACTGGTGACATTGTTGGGATTTTTCGGCGCCCCCCGCAGTGATTTGGCGCCCCATAGTGATTCGGCGCCCGGGAAATTGTGTGCCCCCCTCGTTACGCCCTTGACTGTGCAGTACTTGGTTGCAACCTTGCTCAACAACATCCGTCGTGTGTAACACCAGTAGTAATAAAGCAAACTTCCGAAAAGCGCTTACTGCTCTTGATCCAAGTCTGACTATCCGTGTTAATAAAATATGCCACAGGCTTAACCATCGCTTTGGAAGCCAATGGTAAGTCCCTGGATGTGGAATCGCACTCGCTTATGCCAGTTAACAGGCAGAAAGGCACTTCACCCAGTCACTTTCTACAAACTCCAACTTTCGGCGTTATCTCCACGACAGAAGGACTTCTTAGCATGCCTCAAATTAAAGGTGGCAAAAAAGACTTTTTGAAATTCTTAGTGCAGCCAACATGTGGGTGTTTGGACTTACTTGCTAGTCTAAGTTTTCCCTTTCCTATTCTACTGTACAGGCATACTCTGTCATTAGTCAGGATGAACACAAAGCAGCTACATCCGTAAGCACAGTAAAACACTCAAACTGACTGAAAAAAATGATAAGCACGTTTTACAACTTACGAATAACCGTAATTAATTTTGCTAGCCATTAACTGCTACGCAAATTGTGTCGCAACAGTCATTTCACCCATATTTTTTCTATAGAAGACACAGGGTTCCACTGTTTTACTAAAGTTGCGATTACGAACTAAAGTTGGTAAAACACATGATAATGGACTATGACGTGTTTTGCCTACGAAACGATATTTTGGCAATGCTCTACCGAAGACTATATGAAGTCCTGTTTCAAGGCAGTTTTGCTAATAATGACACAGAAGTTGGAGGGATTTGTGACAATTCCCAGCGAAAAATATCTAAGCTAAAGTTAATTGCAAGTTTTGATTAATTTTCTTAACCGCAGCGTAAGTCGATGTGATGATTCAGTGGTAGCAATGTTATGGTTGTTGGACCATTTTTGCATATTTAAAAAAACTGAAGTTTTTTTCTTTAAGAAATTGAGTTCGGCCGATTAGGTATTTTTCGATAGCTAATATCAGCAGGCTATTGGTCGCTTTCAACCAACAAAAATATAATAAAACGCACTAATGCATACTGCTGTATACGAGAAAAGTTCAAAATTGCGCTCGTGTTGATTTGCCTAAAGATTTGCAAATGTCATAGCTTGATGTCCCTTATTTGACGCTGCTCATGCAATGACTGGATCAACAAACTACCAAACCACTATTGCAACAGTCTCCCCACTATTTTATCTTGAATTGAACATTAGGCTTAACGATATACCTGAAAATTCGTCAGAACAGCAGTGCTTGGCCCCAACCAGTAACACCGTTCGCAGCCTTGGATAACTATGGAGCCGATGTGCATCACTTAATTTGGTTGGAAAGTTGCAAATATAATTTTTATTTTTGGAATCAATTCCTAATTTTAGTATATTCAAACTTGCAGAAATCGCCCCCTGGAAACTGAAATCGTCCCCCAAGTCTGGCAAATCACAAAATCGCCTCCATAACGCATAAAATCGCCCCCTGGGGGCGATTTCGCCCACGCTGAATTCAAGAAAATATCAAACGTTTCTTGAAAAAGATCTAACTAACATTTTATGTTACTGCATGCACTTGATTTGCTGCTAGCCTGCTTGTAAATTGTCAGTATGTTCAAAATAGCCTCGAACTTATTAAAACTTGATGCAAATAATGCATAATACTTTAATTTTTTATGCGCAAGTGCCGGTAGCGTATATTTCCAGTTTCATTTTGACTTTTTTCAAGCATTTGTATGTCTGGCGTTTTTTATCATTTTCTGGTTTATTTCAAGGTACATTCTGGAGTTTTCTTCATAACAGAGTAGCAACGCTGATCACAATCGGCGAGCAGAAGATCAGCCCGAAGTCAGATTTTTTGAAAGAATTTTTACCGACTCCGATTACTCAAGACCAAAATCCTTCCGACTTCGACTACGCAGGCCTGGTAGTGGTAGCAGTTTTTAACATTAGTTCAAAATATATTGGAATAACACGCTCACTTGCTACAAGAAGGACACTAGGAATACCGAAATTGTTGAAGTATATTCACAAAGCACAGCCGGAGCCGGAGCCATGTTATGAAAAAGCACAGCTCCGGACCTGGAGCCATTTCATTTTTACAAGAGCTCCGCAGCCCTGGTTGTGTTAGATCAGGATTTCAAACACGCGAGTCGCATGTGGCCCGAGAGGGCGTTTTGTGCGGTCCGCGATGCTTTATACTTTTTGGGAATTTTCAAATAATTAACATTTTCGTTATTCAGTTCATTCGCGTGTGTTTAAAAGTGCTCGGCTAGCGAGTGAACAAGTTCCTAACGAACATACAAACGACTATAAATGATATTCCTATGACACATTTCCTTCTGCAAAATCCATTTATCATTTTCTCATTTTATTGAATCATTTTGAAAATACTGGTAGACCTATGTAATTTTTCTTTGTCTAGCACTTTCTTATTTAGGCTTCGATTTGGACCTTGTCTAAAATGACTGCGCTGAATTAGAATTATCTGTTTTACCAACTGGCCATGGCGTAAGCTCAGATATTGACAACCACTTGAAAACCAAAAAACACAAATCTTCTCTTGAGGCAGCAGTGTCGTCATCTAGTGTGACACACTTCTCCAAAGCTGCTCGTTCTGATGAGTCTCTACTCTTAGCAGCGAAAGAAACTGCTTTTGTGTATTACACTGCTATTTACGTACAGTCCTTTAAAAGTTCTGATTGCAACCTCTAAGCTAGTTTCACAAAATTTTGAACCTGAATTTGCCATTGCAAGAACAAAACGTGAATCAGCAATTGTTAATTGCATTCCCGGATGTTTGCTGCTGAACTACGCCAAGAATTAGATAAAGAGAATTTTGTTTCCGCAACTACGACGCTTCGAACAGAATAGAACAGGGATGACGGAGAGCGGGGACACGACGGTGTATTGCCCCCCCTGCACTTTCGTAAGAGGGGCAACGGGGGCGCAGGTGCCTTTTCATAAAAGTATCATAGGTAGTTTCATGGTTTATCGCGATCGACTTGAAACATATTTATTGCAGCTATTCGCGCATCCAGAGACTTTAGGAGAGTTTTCTATGATTTCTGTTATTATTTTTGAGGTCAACATTGTCTCTGAACAAAAACAAACAGTATTAATACCGCTGTTTTTGTTTTTTAAAATTTTCATTGCCCTCAACTCTTACTCCCCACCCTGCCCTCCCGCTGTTCCGGTGTCTCTGGAAAGGAGACAAAATTGTTCGTTATGGTTCGCTACTTTGTATCTGATGTCGGCGTGAAAGTGAAGCGTTTAGAATTTAAATCGTTTCAGGTGAAACTGCAGCAATGCGAAAATAGCTACATACTCCAAGTAAGATACAGCATGAACCACATTTCTCTGATAAGGTTCGTTGTTCTGAAACGTCCCGGTTTTCACTCACGAAAATATGGTAAGCCTATTTCTACGTCATAGCATGTATGAAGCGGTTTCTCTCAATGCCGTTATGACTCATGAATCACAACATATTTATCGAAAAGCGACATTCAGCGAGGGTCACCCATAGTCTTAGCATGATTTGCTTATTGCAGCTGAAGTGTAACACTCGTAACGTAACAAGGTGACAGATCACTACACCACTAGTTATAATCGAAATCTTTATATAGTTATGTATGCATGTGCGGAATTGTTTAGTGTTTTAAAAAATGTCATCAACAAATTTGTGTTTAGGCAATTTCCGTAAAGGGGGGGACTCTAGCTCCCTCAGCCCTTCCCTGCGTGCGCCCCTGCAAGAAAGTGACTATTTTTGTTGGTTGAACTACGCCATCTTTCAGGAAATCACCACAGTTTGAAAGGACTTTTTATCATTAATTCAGAAAACGTTTGAAGCGGGTCGCAAAGGATGGGCCTCGTTTTTCACAAGCTACACATAACTGAGAACACTGTTGGTATCCCAAATTTCCATTTATATCTACAAAAAGTATTTGAAAGATACACTCCAAGATAGGGTTCCTCAAACTACAGCCCGCGGGCCAAATCCAGTCCTTGAAGCAATTTTCATCCGGCCGCAAAGATATTTTGTCAATATTCATAATGAAAAATGAATATATTTACAAAAAACCGTGTTGGTTTGTATGAATGTAGCATATCCCAAAACAATCACATTACATAAGATGTATGACCCTTGAACTGTTGTGTAATACAGCAACTTATGAGGCCCTCTGGCAAAAAAAGCTTGGAGACCCCTAACCTCAAGCATGCTGCGCGCCAGTGTTTGACACTGTTTTGACTATATGTAGATCAGAAAAAAGATGTCCGAAACATATTCCCGATCTGCTTAGAAGTAGAACAGTTCTTCTTATACTAACAACAACAAAAAAACTTTAGCCTGGCGGCAAGCTACTGAGGATTCTGCCTGCTTCTTGCTTTCATCTTTCTGCGATGATTAAAACTTGCAAGTGCGTCTATTTTTCATAGTTACAAGTAGGCCAACCAATTTTTTGACCTAAAAACTTAAAATTTTGTCTTCATAATTTACAAACTTTGACTTTATTTTGGTCTATACATTTTCTGCGTTTGCAACTGCAAAATAATTCAGCCTTAGGTGTTGAGGTTAATCCAGAAGTGTATTCATGCACTCTAAGCTTCGAAATTAAAAAATATTTGGTTGTTTAACTTCAGGATGATACATTGATAATCACTTGAATAACTACAGTAGAGTCAAACCTGAGAAAATCACAAAGCTGAAATACTATATGCATAATGCTTTATGAGTATTTACCAAAACAAGTACCGTAAGACCACATTTCTCGCCTGTCATGCTTATCCTACATAATATTCAATCGTCCAGTAGTGGGCAAAACAACATTATTATGACAAAAATCGCAGTAAACCCACTATTATTACAGAATTGCAAGTAAACTTGCAAAAACATATCAATATCTTTTGTAGTTTCAATAAAATATCGATATTTAAGAAAAAAACTGTACTGCAAAAAAAGTTTGACATAACGATAAATTTTGACCTAATGATAAATTTTGACTTTTTTTACTTCTCTCATGGTATGAGCGTGAAACTTGGTGTATGGACGTTTCATAAACTCTAAAAACAGCAGAAAAATTTGGACTTTATTGACTTTTATTGATTGACGACGTGACCTCCAGTTCAAAATGTTTGGATGCGAAAACATATGGTTTGAGTTATGAGGAAAACGTCAGAAAATAATAATCGGAATAGTGTACAGACACCCTCAATTCAACAGACGAGTTTGCTCAATCACTTTCTGAAGCAATCACAAAAATCGCAAAAAATAACTATGCGTACAATGCATTAGGAGTTATTAACATAACTCGACTTAATGCAACAAATGACAACAGAATACAACAGTATAAAGATACTTCATGCTGTCTTGGCTGCTACCCAATTATAAATAAACCAACCAGACTGGTAAACGAAGCAGAATCATGTATCGACCGTATATATAAAAGTAATTTATCTATCGAAATAAAGCCATATATTATGCTGCATAATATTAGTGATCACTATCCAATTTATTTGACTGTGACTAAAGCTCGATTAAAAAGAAATGTCAAACAAAGATTTTTTAGAGATACAAGTAACGTAGATGTCATTGCTTTTGATCGGGATCTGCACGAAACTTTAGATTCGTTACCGATGCAATACTCAGAATGGAATAGTTAGTGAAAAATTTGATTTTATTGTAAGGTCCATGAAAAGTCTTGCGGATACACACATGCCTGTTCGGAAACACACAAGAGGGGAATATAAACTTAAATTAAAGCCATGGATAACACAAGGGATCATTTCTCCTACCAAACATAGAGACTACTTGTTTCGCGTTTACAAAAGATCAAAACTACTTACAGATTTCGAAAGTTACAAAAAAATTCGAAACCACCTTACTCATATCAAGAATTAGCTAAACGCAAATACTACGAAGAGCAATTTGCCCAAAACAACAGAAACTCAAAAAGAACTTGGACGTTAATTAACGATATTTTTGGCAAAATCAAACCATCTAGTATTCCTCAAAGATTAAAAGTTGATGGACAAATTTACTCATCCACAAAATTAATTGCCGATGCATTAAATCATAGCTTTGTTACTTCGGCTCAGGCAAATTTTGTTCCTATTGGCCCATCTAAAACTGCTGATACACATATAAAAAATATCTTCTACCACGCTAATTAAATTCAATTTTTTTATTACCAACCGCTCCTGAAGAAATACTTACTCTAATTAAAGGATTAGACTCTAAAAGATCATGTGGACACGATGATATTCCAGTGCGCACTTTGAAATTGTCAAAATCTTGCTGGCACCGCTTCTATCATATGTTATAAACGAAAGCATATGCGACGGTGTCTTTCCGGGCAATCTAAAAATCGCTAAAGTAGTACCAATTTTTAAGTCGGGGGATAGCCAAATTCCTGCTAATGACAGACCGATTATCAGTTCTAACATACTTTTCAAAAATCTTCGAAAAAGTACTGTACGTAAGACTTAACCATTATTTTACCAAAAGCAACTTGCTGAGTCAGCAACAATACGGTTTTCGCAACAACCATTCCACATCCCTGGCTATTACAGACTTGTACGAAAACCTTCTTCATAACCTCGATAAAAACTTATATCATGTGCGGTTTTCTTAGATCTAAGAAAAGCATTTGACTCAGTGAATCACTCCATTTTGCTAACAAAACTCGAGCATTACGGCTTAAGAGGAAATGCGCTCAGACTAGGACAGTCTTATCTCTCCAACAGAAAACAGTACCTTCAAGGGGGAAATATTAAATCATCTTTAAATTTAATTATTTCTGGGGTCCCCCAGGACTCAATTCTAGGCCCATTGTTTTTTTAAATATTTATAAACGACTTACCAAAGTCAAATTCTATGAAAAGTATACTTTTTGCTGATGATACAGATTTAGTTCAAAGCGACAGCAATCTGGGAAAATTACAGAACTCGGTTAATCATGAAATGACAAAAGTAATGGATTGGCTCACCGCAAACAAACTCTCACTAAATTTTTCCAAAACAAATATATGGTGATCACAAACAAACATGTAAGCGCTGAATCCTTTGTAATAAATGTAAACAGTAATTGTATTGAAAGAACTTTGACTTACAAGTACTTTGGTGTAATTGTAGATGAAAAACTGACTTGGAGAGAACATTGTAAACTTGTTCTATATCCAAATATGTCGGTGTAATGTATAAAGTTAAACATCATGTGAATAACCAAGCCTAATGTTTGTTGTATCACAGCTTCATAAAGTCACGAGTCCAGTATGGGATTATTGCCGGGTGAAGAGCAGCTTCATGTCGTTTACAGCCAGTATCGGTTGTTTTAAACCGCGCCATGAGATGCTTAAACACAGATAAACTTTTGACTAACAAAGTTACTACTATTTATAAAATGCAAGAAATTCTCCAACTGAAAGGTATATACAACCTAGAAGTGAGCACATTCATGTACAAATATACTACCTCTCAGTTACCGGCTACGTTTAAACAATTATTTTAAACTCATTACTGATGTTCATTCATATAACACATATAACGGGTTCTAGACCCATATTGAATCTAGAGAACCGCATTTAGTTACGTCCGTACAACGCACGTGAGTTCGATCATAGACGTAACAAGGACGACATTCACGAAAGCTATGTTCGCTTGGTCTCCCTATGATTTCTGACCTCTAGACCTCTTATAATGCGAAAGAGACACAGACTACAGATAATTCTTTTAT
>Ga0210059_1001120_pt1 | contig 39139 bp, 23 predicted proteins | sample Ectturendosymbi2_FD_188042 | JGI IMG/M metagenome (GOLD analysis project Ga0210059, IMG submission 188042) | Ecteinascidia turbinata endosymbiont from Florida, USA - Sample 2 (SPAdes) (version 2) | ecosystem: Host-associated > Tunicates > Ascidians > Unclassified | place: Key West, Florida... | reverse complement strand
AGCCGACTTCGGAAGCCTCGCTCTGCGAAGAGTTACTTTTATCAGAAAGCGACTTTTGCTTTGGTGTTAATCGTTAGCTGGCGTTGAGTTTTAGTAAGTTTTTGTCATTTATGCAGTAAGTTTTGAGGCTTCAGCTTTTGCATGTAGTTTAGCAAGACGTTTTGGTTTTGTTTCATTTGTCGCGGTTGGGTCTGCGCAGTTTTTTCATTGTAGTCTTGCGATTGTTTACTTTCTCTGAACTTGTGTTGGCCTTTCTACGTTTCACACCTGTTAGCATTGCTTGAAGTTGATAGGACTGACGATGCGTAGTGTTACGTGAAATCGATTTCCTATTAAAAATTTGTGATTGATTCCTTGCTTCTTTTACGTGACAACAGCTGTTACAAAAACAGCCAAAATAATGTAAGTTGATGAATTTTATTGGCCCAAACACTAAACAGTTTTACTTAAGTTGTGCTCAACACTCTAAGACAGAACCAAAATCTGATGAACAGGTAGTCCAGTGGAGCACCGCCAGGCAGTTGGATTTCACCGCATATAGATATCATTAGCATCGTAAAATGTTATAATTAACCCATTATGTAAACATACACATCAAAGCTAATTTTTGGTTTGAAATGAAATGACACGTCTTCAGTCAGCAGGTATTACCATTAATACCATGCTTTAATAAAAAACTAGTCAGTTCAGTTTGCTTTTTACATGCGTTTCCTGCTCCTTTCGGAAGTTTCATGAGTGGTCAGCGGCGTCTATCTCCGCGTATATTGCGTCGGAGGCCACGCTGTTGTTTTCGTTGTGGATGCTGCACTGATGGCAAGTCAATGGCAATACAGAGGGTGGAGTGTTTCCTACACCTTAACATCAACGCTTAACAGGACAGGGAACGTACCCGTCATTTTTATGTTCTTCATAATTTTGTTTAGACCCGGCATCACGTCTAATAACTTCTCGAATCTTTCACTAGTTTGAGCGCTGTATAGGCACAGTTGCGCAGTAGGGCAATGTTCGGCAGCAGAAATTTTACTACTGGTTGTGTATCTCATCTAAAACTATAAGTTAGAGTTCAATGATTGACCTGCGGTTGGATCAGTTGTTACAGACTTCGTAGAAACAAATCCACTGACCAACTGTAAAAGGTGTAATAACAGAAATTGCAAAAAATGGTTTGGACAAGACCTCTTTCCGAATCCACGCCACATTGTGCGACAGTAATTTTTAGCAGGAACAACCCTATCAAACTTGAAAGAGAGGTGACAAGGTCACTTGCACCACTGGCTATGCGCTTGCATAATTAACATAGGAATGCTGGGCATGCTTGATTAGTCAGTGCTTTGTAACATGAACCACGCCTATCTGTGAAACTGCACCGAAGAAAAGAAAGTAGAAACATTTTTGAAATCTTGTGAAACATACTGAACTTAAAAAAACAAATTTAATGCTACAAAATTTACAAGCACTGAAGGTTAAGATATCGTATAAACGAACAAAACGTACCGTAGCAAATTTTAGTAACGATTAAAAAATTTCTTGCTGTGCATTAATTTGAAATATGGCAAATTTTTATTTTTTATGCCTAAATATAAATTGCTTCCTTTCGAAAAAGTGAAAGCTGTTTTAGTTTATTATTACTTTTATTAAAATTAATTTTTTACTTGTTTTAAACAAATTAAAATCGAAAAGCAAAACTGTAAATTATTCATTTTGCACACTGTGAAAAAACAAACCTTTTTGGTCAAACTTATCTTTAGAAGCTGCCATTCCCCGGTTTTAATGAAATAGTCTCGGGTATCTTTTGTCAGAGCCTGTTGATTTCTGTCGCTCATCAGGTCGATGTGGGTGACGGGTTGCGTCCAGGAAGTAAAAGTGATATGGCAAGACTGCGGGAAAAAATACTTTGCTGCTTCTGTGACAAACGTGTTTTAAAAACGGTGTATCAAAACGCATTATTTCAAAAACCCGTACTCAATTCTTTGCAAAGATACATAAAACTGTAACATCCAAAGCCTTTGTTTGTGTAGCGTAAAAATGCAGGTCTCGCCTCGGTTTCGAAGAATGCATGTCTGGGTATTGAATCCTTTGTATCTAGGTATGCAAGCTGTTTATTTATAGCCAGGGTTACCATACCATCTTATTTCTAAGAAGTGTCCTTATGCTGAAGTACTACGTCTTAGAAAATTTTATTGTTCTTATTTCCAAGTAATGTCCTTACATTTCATTTGCGTCCTTATTTTTCAATTTTCTGTAGGCAGGGGCATAATGAGGGGGGAATGGGGCACAATTCCCCGGGAACCGACTCACTGCTCTGCGGGGGCTGCCGAAAAGTCCCAACAGTGTCGCAAGTACTTCCTTCAATACAGTATTTGCTTCCGAAAGATCTTAGGTTCGAACATGAGGCGCCAAACTTGGTTCTTGCCCCGGGCGCAATCTAACTGCCGTACGCCCCTGTCTGTTGCATAACAATTTGAAATAGGCAAATCTTACAAAAATACAGACAGTTTACATCTCATCTTCAACATTTTCTAATCAAGGTTTTGTGGCATCATAAAATCAGTGTAATCTTGCAGCACGAAGACGCAACGCAATATCAGGTATTGTTAGCACTTTAAGCTGTCTAGGCTGGTTAGGAATATAAGGAAGATTAATTTTGTGGTGAAGGTTTAGCATTTAATTGAGTCAAAAAACATGCAAGCGAAAAAACGTTTTCCGTGACGACTGCAAGAAGGAATTCGAGACGCACGAGTTTTCCTAAGAATCTGACGTTAGTCGTGAAAACAGAAACAATTTCACCAACTGTTGTTCCATTTCGTGTAGGAAAATCAAATATTCCCCACTCATCCTTATTTTTAGTTCTAGAATCTAGATCGATGGCAGCGTCAAATTAGGACATGGTTGGGAAAATCGACTTTTTATATGTAAAATCACCAGTACTTACACTTGTTCATGATTACGTTGGTTCTGTACTGCTGGAAAACAAAAAGAGATTTTTGCCATGGTGAATATTCTCGTAAAACTCCCAAATTTGAAAATCTAGGCTTGTGTCAATTCTAAGCAGAAACGTTTGGATCAGTGGTTCTCAACCTTTGCTATAGCACGCCCCCCTTATAGGCCAATCTACACTGAGGACGTGCCAGGAGTTTCCAGGCGTAATCCTTTGTTTGTTTTGTTGCTTCGGGTATTTCTGCGCTCGTGCACGGCTCGGCACGGCAACTCCTGGGCGCAATAAAACAAACAAAGAATCGTGCGCGGCTACTCCTGGCACGTCAGTGTAGATTGACCTTAAGTAATCGTCCTTCGTTTCAAGCAGGGCCGGATCTACCAATAGGCCAGGGGTTCCCAATCTTTCTCTTGCCATGTACCCCTTCAGCATTCCGACAGATCAGCATGTACCCCTTCAGCATTTTAACAGATGCACATGTACCCTAAGATTTCCTATGACAATACATTTTTTCATGATTATTCATTGATATATTTAACAATAAGCATATAATGATTTTTGAAAATAATATTAACTGATATATGTGTAAATATTTGAAAAAAAATTATATGCAACTATATTTTGCTCTTCTGTTGATAACTTTAAATGTACCCCTTCAGATAGGCAAATGTACACCTGGGGGTGCATGTACCCCAGGTTGGGAACCCCTGCAATAGGCTATATAGCAGGGGTGGCCAAACTGCGGCGCGCGCAGTGTTGCCAACCTTGCGGTTTTCCCGCAAATTTGGGCTTATTTTTTGTGGATTTGCGGTTTTTTTTTTAAGACTTGCGGGTTGCTTGTTTTTTGGGCTTGTTTTTTGCAGATTTCTGTTTTGCAGATTGCTTTTTTTTCAAATTTTATGGCACTTTTGTTGTTTGAATTTACTGCTAAAAGCACACTGGGCGTGTTTTTCTGAAGTTTGCTCATTTTGGGCTTGTTTTTTTGGATTTTCCACCCTGATTCTTTATTTGATTTTCTTGCTAATTTTTCGTTTTGTTAAATTTTCCCGCCAACGCATTTTGGGCTTGTTTTTCGGTTAAATTACCTATTTTTAACTTATTTTTCAAATTCACTTGCTTGTTCTTGGAAAATAACCTGGCATCACTGGGCTCGCGAGCCGCATGTGACTCTTCGAACCTTTGCATGCGGCTCTTTGAGCTTTCCGAAAATTTATATATTTCTTTTGCAAAGTGTAGAAATATTGTAAAGTGGTACTGTGGTAGCTTGCGTGCAGTAAAATATTACTTCTGCAAGTCATTCCAAAAATAATTATGTCACAGAAGCGTAGCTTGCAAAGAAATTCGTGTTTTGCGACTTTTATGTTGCGGCTCTTTGTAACTTGGGTTTAACGATATGCGGCTCATACACAGAATAGGTTTGGCCACTCCTGTTATATAGACTCAAGGCTAGGGCCTCAAGATCCAAGGTGCCTCCAGCAAACTGTGGTACGTATAGAGTCAAGTGACGGTATATGATCAGTTCGATCAGTATTCGTCAAAATTTTATGTCTTAATTATTCGTGAAATTCAGTTTTCATCACCTAATCAGATGTCATGTTGATAACGTTAGTCTTTCAACGAGTTTCCGTGAATCTCTATATGACGGTTGGTACAGCCGCATGCCGACTAATCTATACGAGGTAGTGTCGTCATACTCAAAGCACGTTGGCTGCGTCCTGAGTTTAACTGAATCGTGCCGATTGTTACGTGTCAATCACGCGACCTGATCAAAGCTTAAGGTTGCACTGCAGATAAGAGCCATGTGTACTACTGTACTGTGCAGGGCTAGCTACCAGGGTTGCGGAGTCGGAAGTAAAATATCCAACTCCCGACTCCGACTTTCCTAAATTTCCGACTCCAACTCCCGATTCGGACCTTTCCAAAATTTCCGACTCCGACTCCTTAACATAAAGGGAATGAAATTGGCTCTTAAAATCAATGGAAATCCTGGTACACAGCAAGAAATCTTTGTTTCAACAAAGGTTTCAAAAGAAATTGTACCATTTCAACAGGAATTCCCAATTTAGGAGTGTGACGTTAAAAATGATCCAATTGGACATCCGGAGTCGGACAAAAAAATCCGACTCCGACTCCCAGTGTTGTTATGAATTCGACTCCGACTCCACCATAAACCTCCGGCTGCGCAACCCTGCCAGCTACAGTATCCTACAACGAAATCATAGTTGCTTCGTCTGCGAAATATTGTAGTATTGTTAGCATTTCTATGATGTAAAGCTCGTTTTTTCTTTTTCAGATGTCATTTTTTTCATTTTATTTTCTTTGTCAAAATCATTCAGCAATCAGATTACTATTGAGTACTTCGCAAGTTTGAACTGCTCCCATTCTAATCAAAGCAGAGATCTTGATGAGCTTGAATAGCAGGCAAAAGTCACTTTGCCAACTGGCAACCACAGAACTCTAGCCTATTCCAAAGAGACAAATAAAAGGGAAGGAGCAAGAAAATGACAAAAGCTCGTTTGGGTCAGAGGCCTTAGATTAGGTGACTCCAAACGTTTTTGTGCGAGGGTCACAAAAGCTGTTACACAAAAGTTCAAGGGCCGGATAGTTTATGTAGTGTCATGTTTCGGGATATGTTGCATCAGGGTTGCGGAGCCGGAGTCGGAAGGAGTCGGAGATTTTGGGTTGAGTCGGATTCCTAACAACACTGGGAGTCGGAGTCGGATATTTTTGTCCGACTCCGACTCCGGATGTCCAGTTGGATCATTTTTTACATCACACTCTTGAATTGCAGAACACCAAACCGCAGAACTTGTTACTTTCCATCACATTACACACATAAGAGACAGAACTGATGCAATGCCGACAATTTATAGCAGTATGCGTCATTTTTTGCTGTTGAAGAAAGCGACATCGGGTGCACAGGACTTTAGATTCATTTACTCGAACTGACTCCGGCCTTTCGCCCCAGACTCAAGTGGTGGATGTTTAACGAGAAATTTACAAGCAACAACCATTTAAGGCCCTCATTCGACTCGATCGAAGTTGAACCTGATCCGATCCTTCAATACGAACGCCATATCCAGGGGTAGATATTAGGGGAGGTGAACGAGGCGGTTGCCTCGAGCATCCCGTTTTTTAGAGATGTCGTGGGGCCAGGCAACCAGGGGGTGGGCAACCGGACAATTGCCCCCCGAAATTAAAAACTAACGTTTAGCTGTTACATACAGCAACGAGTTACAACTACTTTGCTCCCCCCGAAAATAGTGCAACAACAAGTTACAATCACTTTACACCCCCAAAATATCAGCTGGTGTGGGACCCCTGAGCTTCGCGCTTATTTTTTGCATTGTTTTGTTGAACAGCTTCTGAATCGCTCACCAGCCACATTTAATGAGCACTGAAGCAAGACATATGTTTTTCAAAATAAAGCAAAAATTATGTGCAAACGTACCAAAGGGGGCCCATCAACAACTTTAATGTGTAGACAAAGAATAATTTCAGATCAAACGACTTCAAAGAATTTTACAATGTGAAATGGACTTTCACGCAGAAGGAAATTCCCAGACAAAATGAAAAATTTTCTTGTTTTCGCCGAAAAAAGTTTCTGTATAGCATGTGCAAAATATAGGGTCCTTTTTTGATGCATAGTGAACAAATACAGAGACCCATTTTAAAGACGACATATTTTACACATGAATTTGTACAATGTTTTTGCTCTTTTTAGAAGAAATTAGTGTCATTGTAAAATGTGGGCAGCTTTCAACTGTCCAGGTTCAAGAATTTACAAATTTTGGTGTTTTTATGTATATTATGCTCTTATATTTAGTTCATAAATAGAAATGTGAAACAAATTTAACTCGTTTATCCACTTATTTGCCCACATCTGCCTTTTGCAGTGGCGATGTTTTGGGGCCCCTTTCTGAGAGTTTCCCTCTGGCCCCTAATTTCTAATATCCATCCCTGGCCATGTCCATTAGGCTATTCGATCGTGTTTCATGCACACAGTAACTGCAGTGAAAACCCAGTCACTTCACAAACAGGCAATATCAGGTTCTTTTTTCAATCAACAGTTTGTCCTGCATAGGTCCGTGTTACTTCCGCATTGTTTAGCACCTGGTAAAACACAACCCTCTTACGTTGCAAGCGTTGGCACGTTTGGGCATTTTTCTTTGACCATATGCATGCAACTTGTGCTTCATGTGATAAAATAAAAGATTTAGGCGGAAAATCATTTTTATTTGAGAAAAATAAGCCTACTAAAATACTCAGGAACATTACTTGGCGTCGCGATCCACAGCCTGCACTAGATTACCTGCTCTCATAAATGATGGGAGTGTAAAGATTTCAATAAACACTGCTGATACTACTACTTAAACTCAAAGAAAAGCCAATACCATTGAAATTTAAATCGATCAGCCAATAAACTTTCAAAACCTGTGAGTCGAACGGGAAGAATGCAGTATCGATGCTGCAAGACGTTTCGTAGGTAGCAGGTTCTTTGTACGTTACGTTTCCGTCATGCGTAACTTGCACGTGACTAAGTCGAGGTGTGTACGAATGCGTGCCGATTTCTTCATGAATGACGATATCTGGCATCCATACGTCGGTGTGGGGCAGTTCAACTGTAAATCACAAACATCATTTAAGTGTTGAATCAGAAAAAGTTACATGCAATGGGTTTAAAACTTTTTGAAACGTATTTTGATTGGTTTCCACAAAAGCTAAATCAGTCGTTGAATTGGCTCTTAAAGAGATAGGGCAAGCATTTCGGAATGCAAAAGCGAGATATTCATTTCGGTTTAGTGCGGAAAGACTTGAAGTGGCTGCACATGGGTGCGAAAGAATGGGACTAGGGTGCAAAGACTCCTACGTTAACCTGACACATTGTAAAATAAGTCATAAGAATGACCTACATTCAGGGTTACCATCGATCTAGAACCAAAAATAAGGACAGCTGAGGAAGCTTGATTCTATTGCTTAAAATAAAACAATTGTTTGTCTGCATGACTAACATCAGATCATATATTCGTACTTATCTCCAGCTACCATTGGCTTCAGCAATGTCTTATTCTCGACTTCCTTCTTGTAATCGTCACCGAAAACGTTTTTTTGCTTGCCTATTGCTTGAATCGATTAAATGCTTAACCTTCACGGCAAAATAAGGCTTACCTAAAAAGCCTTACCAGCCTAGACAGCTTATGGTGCTAACAATGCCTGATAGTGCGTTAGGTCTCTGTGCTGCAAGATACACTACTTTAATTTTATCACGTCAGAAAACCTTGATTACAACATGCTTACGATGAGATAGAAATAGTGTAGTCTGTATGTTTATCAGATATTACTTATTTAAAATTGTTACGCTACAGAAAATAAGAAAAAATAAGGGCGCAAGTCACAAATAAGGACATTTCTTAGAAATAAGGACAGTGATATTTTTTAAGACGTAGTACTTAAAATAAGGACAAATCTTAGAAATAAGGACGGTATGGTAGTCCTGCCTATATCACTGGATGACAGAAGTCGTGTCAACATATTTTAATAGTCCTGGCCAGGCATACATAATGATTACTAAAATAACCGATTTGGGCATGTTGTTTATGCCTAGGAGTTGTCTTTAGCACTGAGCTTAATTCTTATTCTGCTACATACGAGAGAAGTGATAAAGGGTACATTTAAGTTCCTGAAGATTTTTGGAGATACGGTTGAAAAAGTCAAGCCTCATGAATAGAGATGAACAACTAAACCAAGCGATAACTGAAACAAATTATCTTACTTTGATCGATGTCACCGTAATCTGAAGGCTTCCACTTAAAATGCTGATCTTTCCAACTTAAACGGTACCAAATCAGGCTTTTAAGTACCTGATTTTTTTCGTCCAAATCTAGCACCTGTACAAAGGAGAGAAATGGTAAAACTGCTAAGTCAGGGGTGTCCAACCTTGTTTGACAAAAGATCTGCTTTTCAAGTAACCAACCTACCGAGAATAGCCAGCCCAGTCTCAACACCGCAAAACCCATTCTGCAGAAACTAACCTCACAAGGCTACTTGTTTTCACAAAACCACTGGACATCAAATCACAAATCTTCCCTGTCCCAAACACACCAATCTGCATGATAAGCCATAGCAGGCCCGCAAACAGGGTGAACGGACAATTTCTCCCAAGAAAAAATTTCCCTCCCCCCGAAAATATCAGTTGGTTGCGACCTGAGCTCTAGTTGATCTTAATATAAACCAAAGAGAAAGATAAACCCCCGATAGAAAACAGTTAAATCTCTGAGTTTGACAAAAGGTAAACACTTCCTATCTTTGTGGGAGACCTGGCACTTTGGGCTATTGTGGCCCGTTTGCATCAGGTAAAAATTCTGTTATATTTGAAAAACCACTGCAAAATTTTTCCCACAAAAATTGAGTGAAAATGAAATTTTTTCAAATGAAATTTAAAAATAAAAAATAGAAAAATTTTCAAATTTAGAAAAAGTTTTATTTACGAAATAAATAATTTAAACTGACAAATTTTTGCAAAGTGAAGAAAAAATTTTATTGAAAAAAAATTTTTCAAAGTAATTTCAAGAATAAATCTATTGACAGTTGTCGGATTGTTTTTTCGTTCTGAGACCAATTCCGCCAGCGAATTGTTTCCCAATGAAGTTTGTGAATAAACCATTTTGTAAATTTTTATATACCACGTTCGTTTTTAGTGCATATTTGTATCTAATAAATCATCGCCGACCTTGTTTCTCCTACGATAATGTTGCTTTGCATTCTCTGAACAAAGTCCAATGTGTTATTCTTCGTTGGAGTCGAATTTAAATTATGGTTCTTGTTATGGTAAGCGGAATACAAAATGCAGGCTAGGAATTAAAGCATTTCGTAAGGTGGCTTTGCCTTTCAATTTTTACTGAAGCACATTTTGACTGACCCTGATTTTGTTCTGGTAGTCTTCGTCTTTTTAATTAGATTAGTTTGCGAAAGACTGAGTGCGAACTGCGAACACCACACTGCAATAAAACAAACATCGAGTGATGAGTATACGGCCATCACTGTGTCTCATCTCAGGCAACAGCAATAAGCAGTATTTGTGACCGCGTAGATCCAGAAAGCTCAGTGTGCTGGGAATTTTGTGATGCAATGTAGGTTCCAAATTTTTTCGAAAACAATATTTATTACTCGTGGACCACTGGGTAGGTTTGGGCCTTCTAATTTGTTTAATTTGCATGTGTGTTGTGTAAAAGTGTGTAATGATAAGTAATTGCGTCACTAATGACAACCTAATCGTAGAATAACTCATAGTTCTCTTTTTGTGCACAGTTGTGTGACTGATAGTGTTGTAGTAGAAGCATTCTGCATTGCCTTGAAGTGTGTACAAGTTATTTAGCCCTTGCAGTCAGCAGATTTTGTGAGAGTGTTCCATTCAGACCCGCCATATGACTAAGTGTTTGCCGTCAAGTCTTCCTACCCTTTTGTTCTTATGTGTGGACTTAATGGTGGTTTTCAGCATGTGACTATGATCATCAACTTGATGCAGCTGATGCATTTCATCTACTGTTCGTACATTTGAAGTACACGTTCAAGAGAATGCTAACATTGTTGCTGGAGTGAAAAGTTATTCATAAGAATTAACACAAATGGGTCAGATTTGAAGGCATTTATCTACAATAGTGTTTAATATATTGTTGTAAGTTTTATTATGATAAAATTTATGTTACCGTCTTTCTTTAAGTTCATGAAAGAAATGCTGTTTTAGGGTAAAAGCTTGCTTATTGGGGAAACCAGATTTTTTCAGTCAAAAAGACATCTCTGTAGACTTCTCAGCCCTACACTGGAGTTACAGTAACGCGTGCACATGCAATGTGAATCCATACCACAAAATGTATTCTTTTTACATAACGCACCGTCAGCAGACTCAGCACGGTTAATAATAAAATGTCGCTTCTTTACGTAATTAAATGACGCGCTTTGCGTAATTACATGACGTAAAGCGCGTGTCTCACTGATTACCAAATAGGCGCAACTTTCCGTAACGTACCCCCACACAATGTACAATCGGCACATTACACAAAAAAATGGCGAGTTGCCCACGTCAAACATGGAACAAATCACGACAAAAATTAAACAATTAAAGCGAATCACGACTGAACGACAAAAGCGACACGAACGAAGTGTTACGGCTTGCTGAAGTGCCGCCAATGTTTATCGTGCATCTTTCCCAGAGATCATCTGCAAAGGTTAACGCCACCGCCATCACTCTCTCAGCGCAATGTCAATTTTAAAAGTGTCATCAGCATAATTCCATGCCACTCCCAATACGTGCTTAGTGTCTAGATCAGCTCGATCACATTCAGGAATGGCGGTGCGAATTTTCGAGCTTAAGCATTTCGACAGGCGGAAACTACCCGCTCTGAACAAATCTTTAAGACATTGAACCAACCTCAACGCCTCACTCACAGAGTCAACAGATTTCATGCGGTCGTCAACGCAAACCCTTTGTTCCACGGAACCGACCACTTCGAAGCTGAAACAATCATCGTTATCCTGTTTGTCAACCATCACATTAGTGATCTTATGTGGTTAATACAGAACGATCGCTCATTACCGTGGTTTGATGTTGGACCGATCAGCGACCTCCTGCACAGTTCTTACCGCGTTATGGCTGGCCTTTCTCACCTCTGCGCTCTTCTAACGTCCAAAATGTCTCCAGCACATCAACTCCAGTGAGCAGTGACACTTCTGCGTCAGGATGCGTGGTAAATTTAACATCGCGCAAATGAGACCAACGCTGCAAGTCCTTGCAGCACAACGACGGATTCTACGAAACTGGCACACGTCCAACGAAAAAAACACTTGGCAACTCTATGACAATACTTCCATTCAGAGGTGCAACACTCAACTGCACTTCATGTCCGTGTCTATGAACCAAATGTTTATGTTATCGTAGTCAACGAGAATTCAACCTCTTCACCAGACATACCTAGTTTGTCTGGTAGACTCCGGTCACACAACGTGGTGGTAGAGCCTTGAGACAGAAATGCGTATGTCTGAACATCCTTTCCGCCAGGAAACACCCTTACGGCGCCATATTCAGATAAACTGGAGATCCAACGCGCCCTCCGGCGAAGAGGAGGTTTGCCTTCGGCCGTTCTCCCGATGAATCTAGAATTCCACGACCATTTGCTCTTCTGTCGGTTCACCTGAGTTCCTCGTCGCACGTAAATCTCGATGGAGAAGTGCGTGATCCTTAAATTTACAGTCGCGCACTGCGCAAGCGTTTTTCCCGTAACAATGTCTTGCAACAATTATAACAGAGTTTATGTAGACGCATTTGCGACTTGCGATCGTCTAGGCTCTTCTGTTCAAAGTAACTACAATTGCGTAAATTACGAGAAGCAGAGCAAAGAAAACAAATACCGATCTTGTTGCTAATGCCGCCTTGAACGTTGGTTACGACCGTATAGTGTTCGTCGAAAATCTTGAGGATTTCTTTTGCGGACGAAAGTACTTTCCGAACGATGAATTAAGAACCTGTGCTTCCTGCTTTGAAAAGAACTACATCTTTATAAGTAGCTTCTTTGTTAGTTTCTTCATTGGAAGCAGCTTTCCGCAACCATTGGTACAGCAAATCTGTGGGGATTCTTCCAATAATGTGAGCGATGATGTCAAAATAGTTAAAATCTGAATAGCATTTTAAATAACTTAAAGTAGCATCGCATTCTGCCACCTCTTGAGCCAATAATTTTTAACTTGTTGCATCGCCTGATTTTATCATCGAGCCCTTAGAGAGGCGATTTAACTACTCACGGGTTATTAAAACGTCAAAATTCGATATAAATCGCGGATACTGCGTTGGTTCCCCGTCAAAATTCATGAGTTCTGGTTTCGGCAGTTCCATATATTCGTTAACCCAAGAAGGCACTGTATAAAACGCCTCAACGTAAGTAGGAGCGGCAGTGAAGTTCCTCTGTGACCTCGGTTCGGCGCTGGAGCCTCGTTTTTCCGGGAACACTTCCTCGATCCCTGGTACGTTTCCGTAAGTGGTAGCATTCGGCTCTACACCTTCTTCAGCAGGAACAAAGTTTGCCTGGTTTGATGCAGCAAGTGGAACTAAATCAAGTATCGCATTGTCTGGAAATATGTCGCCACCGCATTCACTCTCTTCCTCCCAGACTTGTCGTTTAATTGAACCTGCTGCCAACTCATGCGTTGCTTGCAAGATTTCACCTCGGGGTTGGCCGTCTGCTTAACCAGCTTTCGTTTCGCTTCTTCAGCCTCACGCTGGGGAGGATGACATGTGCCTTCACGTTGCCGTCCTTCTCAGGGCGCGGCAGCAGAAATGCTGCCGAAGATGACCCACGACACAACATACTCCAGCTGAACACCGAGGGGCTCACCGCAAACAAGATCTCTGTTATTAAGCAGCTAGCCTATAAGAACAAGGCTTTCATCATCGTCCTGCAGGAGACCCACTGCACAACTGCAGACAAGCTAGTAACCCCCCCCACCAAGACTCACGGTTCCTGCCCAGAGCGATCCAGTGCAGCGTTGGAACTTTCGCAAGGCTGATTTGAAGCGCTTTTGCCTTCTCACAGGTGAATCCGTTGAGAGAGTGCCACCTCCGGACACATCAAATACTGCGAGGGCATACCAGGATTTTTGCGAGAGCCTTCTATCTGCGGCCACACAATGAATCCCACGTGGCCGTCGGAAGAACTATGTGCCATGCTGGGACAAAGAGTGCGATTCCTTTTTGGCTTCTTGATCCGAGACCCAGTGGTGACTGACTTTGATAGAGCCGCTTCGTCCCTACTATCTCGGCTAGAACAGAAAAAGTAGGAGCGATGGGAGGTAGCTGTTAATTCCACCGACTCTCGCACTCTAGCCGCAAGGCATGGAGAACCATCAACAAACTTACTGGCAGGTCTGGACGCTCCTCTCGCCTGTGTGCCCCGTCTCGGCAAACTCCATTGCCTCGCAACTTGTGAAGAACGGGGCACACATGACATGGGGGCAAGAGTCCACCAGGCTGGTCAACAAGGAGCTGTCCGACCTATGGAAGATACCAACACCTGAGGGTCGCAGTATCTCTGAACCCATTAGGCCGCAGGTGCTTGCTGCTGCCCTCAGACGCCTGAAGCCAGGAAAGTTTCTGGGAATGGACTCCATCTTCCCGTAGTTCATACTCCATGCCAGGTCGGCTCTCAAATCTTGGTTTTGCGACTTCCACATTTAAAATCCTCGAGAGACTCTTCTACGCTCGTGTCAAACCAATCATCGACCCATTGCTCCCACAGCAGGCGGCCTTCCGACAGAGGAGGTCGGCCGTGGACCAGGTCACTTTCGACATGGGAGGTTGGCTGTAGACCAGGTCACCCAGCCTACAACACTGCATGGCACCGCAGCCTCACATGCAAGCTGCTGCAATTGCTGCCTGATAGACACATGGTCCACATGATCATGGAGGTGGTTCGCAATCGCAGCTTTACCCTCACGATCGGAAAAGCAAACGGAGCAGGTTACGACGCCTCAAGAACGGCGTCCCACAGGGATATGTCCAGGCGCCCCTTCTCTTCAACACCTACATCTCTGACTTGCCAACCACCGTCTACAGAAAGTATGCATATGCTGACGATCTAGCAATTATGCAGACACTGGAAAAGGGGTGCAAGGACTGCCCTTCTGCTCCGAGCCCAAATACCTCAGAGTAATGTTGGACAAATCACTCACGTATCGCCGTCACCTTGAGTCACTTCGCAAGAAGCTGACATCACACGTCGCGCTCCTGAGGCAGCTTGCTGGCTCCGGTTGGGGTGCTGGAGCAACAACTCCGCGAACAGCCACCCTAGCCCTGGTGCAATCAACCGCAGGGTACTGCACTCCTGTATAGTGCCGTAGTGCTCACACCCGCCTGATCGGCCCTGCCATCAATGACGCCTTGCGAATTGTGACTGCGTCCTACACCAGCGGACAACCTTCCAATCCTCGCAGGCATCCAACCTGCTGAGCTTCGTCGCAATGGAGCTACACTATCTTTTGTGCCATGGAGCCTGGCCCTGGACACCTGCTCCACTCAACGCTCACCCGTCCTTCGAGTGCAGACGCACGGCCCCTCAAATCTAGACACCCACTTGTTCCCGCTGCACAACAACTCATCAGTCGATCTTACAACAACAAACCTACAGCGCAGTGGACGGATCACTAATTTAATGCGGAGTGGGCGGACAACCCTACAAGACTCCGCATTTTCGTCCCCGACGCACCCAGGAGTGACCCTCTCAAGAAGAGCCTGGGTCCGGCTTAACTGCCTCCTCACCGGTGTCGGGCGTTTCCGCTCGTCTTTGTACAAATGGGGTATGGCCTCCTCTGCGGCCTGTGAGTGTGGCGCAGAAGAGCAAAACCGTCGACCGTGTTGTCCTCCAATGTCCAAGCCATTGACCTCCTCATGGACTGCACGGGCCTGACTGTTCTGAACGATGAGACAATCGAATGGCTGCTCAACACCTGCCCCGAGATCTAGTGCCGCCAAGCAGTGGCTACAAGAACTGGCTCAAAAGAAGCCTCGCGCTGTTGCTGAAGTTCCTCAGCCTCGCACTCTGTTCGTTGTCGAAGTTCCTCGTCCTCGTACTCCATCTCATGCTGCTTCTTTAAGTTGCTCTGAATTGAAGCGAGCAAGTTCTACATCGGCAATGAGCCTTACACGCCTTGCACCGGATGTCGTACTAGTGCCTGAGGATAAGCGGTTTTACTTGAGCGAAGTTTGAGCGACGTAACCGTCTTTACATCTTCTTTACACAATTCTGCCGCTTTCAATCAATCCGTCGCACGCGTATTGAACTCGCTAGTACGACATCCTTTCGCATGTGACGACATCCTTTCGCATCCGTTCCTCCTTAAATCACATTCACCCAATGTTTTCTCTCTTCACTGTCGTCCGAGCATAACAAATCGACGGCGAGTCGTTCTATTCTGTGTGAAGCCACCTTTATCTTGGCTACAATAATTTTTAATTCGGAAGTATCGGAACCATTTTTCTTCACAAACATATATTCCACATACAGCAGCGTCACCTCTTCATAAACTTTACGCAACTTATCCGACAAAGACATTTGACACAGCCCTTTGGTCCAATACTTTTACAGCGACAATTACGTGAAGAAAATTTTGTTATTAACTTCAATGTAGACTCCTCAGCCCTACACTTGAGTAGTATTGTAATGTGAATTCATAACACATTAATGTATTCTTTTACACAACGCATCGTCAGCACAGTAAACAAAATGTCGTTTCTCACTGTGAACAACACACTGAACAGCTGAACCCGGCTACATTTGCAGCCAGAGTTGATGAGCACAAACGAGCACGCGTAACTAATGACGTAAAGCGCGTGTCTCATTGATTACCAATCCCCCCAAATTTTGGGTCCCCTACGCCTATGGCTATACAAATTAACACAGACAAAACATTTCGTATTTTTGGTCATAATATTTTTTAAAAAAAGCCATTTTTGCCATTTTTTATTACGATTTTGGCCATAAGGCATGCCGAATATCTGGCAACCCTGATAGTAAATAAGGATAAAAACGGAATATGCACTTGGAACAAACTAACAGAGCGTGGTGGTTACAGCTGTACAATGCGACGAGGAGACCACGCCGTAATAACGTATTCGACGGTTAAACCAGCTCTCGTTTAACAAAGTGGCGTGCTCTTAACAGTATTCGATTAGCTGTCGGTTCGATGAACCATCGTTCAACAGCCGGTTGGATTAACTTTTGTTCGATAAATTGTTGTTCGATTAACTGTCGTAGTACCGTGTCTAGTGGTATGATATAATAACTGCGTTCACAAGGCGTTTGGAATGATATCTCCATCTGCGAAATATGTCCTCATTGCTGAGTAAAACACCGTGTTGGTCTTCGGTGCAGTTAACCGTGTTAGATTTTTTGAGCCGAAGGTGCCGAATGGTTTACTGGAATACTTTGCTGGCTTGCCAGTGTTGCGATCGGAAAGCCCGAGCAAGCGCGCAAAGCTTCACACTGTGGCAGCAAGCAACAATAGAGATCACTCTCGTCGTTACCATCAGGAAGTACAGTATAATCAACTGTTCACCAGGTTCACAAGCATTGTTAGAGGTCACTCACCAAGATCACTCTATCGGAATCACTCTTTTATTGCTTGTTCGCGCCACATTTGCATGGGTGTTATTCTTCGCGCACATCCCGTTCGTGGTGAATCGCACATTCAAGGCAACGCCAGCGGAGAGGTCGCAACACCAGTAACTGGAAGCCAGTTTATGCCCGAAATTCTTCCAAGACTGCATTTTGGCCTTGTTGCCACTTGAGCTGCGTACTTTCGTGCCTCAGTGTACAGCAATTTTACCGAAGATTCAACTTTGTTTTGAAGGCAGATCTTGTAGACAATAGGGTGAAAGATGCAATCCGGGTTTTCTTTGCCCGGATTGCATCTTTCACCCTAGTTCCGCCAAGGGATTGTTTTTTGCCATCTGTCGCCACACCGAGTCGTTTTTGGCCATTTTCCGTGCAGCTGATGAAGCTACAGCTGCTTTGATCAGCCGCCACTCCAACTTCTACCTCCGCTCTGAATTCTGGGAGCTCTCGGAGCAAGGACGACACGCTGTCTACAGAGATCTTTTTTACATCCTCGTCCACCAGGGCCTCCCCCTTTACTCGGTAGGACCGCCTAGTCTTGCACGTTCGTTTAATTCCTGTTTGTTTTTCCTGACGTAATTTGCATACAACCAAATAGTGCACCGTTGCCAGTTGTGCACCCTTTTTGACACGAGGGTCCAACAGTGATTGGAAGAAGTCGGCATAAACGATACAAAAACCTATATGTGACCGTTGACCCAACGAATCTGCATCAGATGCACTTTGTATTTCTCTGTCTGTCGCAAGCCAATGGCAGCACCGCGTGTGAACTGTTCCCTTGCACCTATCCATCAACGCCAAGCGTGAGACTAGACAGACCGCACGTACTGCATTTCAAGTTTTCTGTATGACCCGAGCGGGAATCGAAACCAACCCACCGCGTGAAAAATGTTTATGCGACAGATTTCCCCCCGCAATTTTCCCGTAGCCGTTGGGTACACATTAACTCTCACAAACTACACACGAAGTTATTAGAAACAGCTTGTTGATTTGATATATTGTATATTTATTGTTTTCTATGAAATCATTAACTTATATTGATACACTCCATAACAAAAAAGAACAATTTCATCAGCACTGTCAAAATATGTGGAAGCGTCTGTGCCAGTCTCCACACAGGTGAAGGATTTGAATCAACTAGCAAATGTTTAATAGGAAATCGATTTCACGTAACACCCCGCATCGCCATTCCTACAACCTGCAAGCAATGCTTCCGTGCCCGACGTTTTTGAGATTTTGCCCGATTTTAGACAAATCAAGACTTTTGGGGGTACTGTTGCACCGCATGCACCCCAGCGTCTATACACCATGCATTGCAAATAAACCCGTTAACACAGATTCCTTTGAAATACTGTATATGGTAAACGACAGTCTTATTGAAAGAGTTTTGGGTTGTTACAAGTATTTTGGTGTATTGTAGACGAGAAACTGACATGGAAAGAGAACTGTAAACATTTGTGTTGCAACATATTCAAATATGTTGGTATTATGTACAAAGTCAAGCAACCAAGCACTTTACGTGATGTATCATAGCCTAATAAATTCATGAGTGCAACACAAAATTATACCGCTGGAAGTCATCTGCAGCCAATATTGGTTGTTTCAATTGCGCGATGAGATGTTTCAACACATCTGGAACTTCGACCCAGTTACTAGCATTTATAAACGCAGAGAATTCTGCAACTAAAATATATTTACAGTCTTCACGTAGGAAAATTCATGTATTAACAAAATAAATCACAGCTACCGCCTACATATTACGATTATTTCAAGCTAATGACAGAAAATTATCCGTTAGTAACAGGAAAACTAAAACTCGGCAATTTGCGTTACCGAAAGCACATTCAAGCTCAAGAGCAATAGAAATCAGGCCACAGAATCCTTTAGAAATGAAAAAAACGCGTTTGAAACTTTTTACAGCCCAATATCAAAAATATGTCACTCGAGTACTAGAAACATGGTTGGCATTCTTCCTTTTTTTGATTGCATTAACCAAGTGCTTTGATTCTATACCACTGTGACTACGTAAGTAGTTCCAGAGGCATTGCTGTGATGGTGTCATCTCTTACTGAAATTTGCTTTTATTGCGTTCACTACAAATCAATCGCATTTTCTGCATTAGATGTTCGTATAAGGCAATGGTGGAATGCCTTTACTCCGCGAGCACACTGCGATAATTGCAAATCGTGTATGGATCGAGTAGTAAACGTCTTTCCGTTCCCATGCATGAATAACCAGATTGGCTGAAAATCGATTTCCCGAGCGAACGATCGCATGCGTCGTTCTCAACCTCTTGTGACGCACATTGCACCGCTGCACTAATCCATAACTGTCGTGGCGCATTTCCATCTTTAGCTATCACGAATATTTACAGTACACGCGAAAACTACAAAAATTTTATATCGCGAAGTTAACCAATTTCCTCTGGCGTTTTAAAATTGCCTGCGTCGCATTTACTTCCATTAATCGTATAAACGCATTGCGCATACAAAATCTTTGCTTAGACCAACAGACTTTTACTTTCTTTTGTTAAACCAACTATTGCCTGTACACACAGTGCCGGATTAACAATAGCAGCAATTGCTACGGGCCCCGCGTTTTTGGGGCACCGCGGTTCTTTGTGTAAAATTTGTTATTCGTTATATGCAAAGTTATATATTAGAATTTAAGCGTCGAGGTAAACTCTCAGAAAGAGGCCTTATATTTTACACCTGTATGCAGAAACCTTATTCGCTGAAAGCAAGTTAAATTTTTCACTTGGTCTGGGAATTTACTTCTGCGTGAAAGCGCATTTTACATTGCAAATTGTTTGAAGTCAACTGATTTTTAAATTGTTCTTTGTCTATACATAAGTTGTTGAAGGGCCCATTCTTTTGGCATATTTGCACATAATATTGCTTATTTTGACAAACATATGACTTGCTTCAGAGCTTATTAAATGTGACTCTCAGGTGTTAATACGGTTTTCGGCAAAACAATGCAAAGACGAAGTGCGAAACTTGCAAAAGGGGGCCCTCACGGCACTTCCGGAAAAAGGGGCCCGAGGCGACCCTCGTTCACCTCCCAGAATATCCACCCCTCATTATCTGTATATGTATACGGAATTTTAAAAAAACCTCATTGGCAGCTCTGGATTTAGCATCTATTCACTAGCCTTTGGGTAGTGTGCTTGGAGTATTCTTTTACAAATGTGGGAAATCATTTACGAACTTATTTATCTGTTATAGTCAGGGACACCGGAACAACAGTAGGACTGGGGCAATGGAAACTTATCAAGAAACAAAGAAATCGTTAGCAATATGTTTGTTTCTGTTCAGCAACAATGTTGATCTTAAATATAACAGCAAAAATTATAAAAAAACATTCTGAATTTTCTTGTTACGCGAATAGCAATACATTTGTTCAAATCGATCTTGATAAGCATAGGTGTATGGGAGTGTGTATTTTTGGGGATGCAAAAATGTTTGCACAAATTTTATCTTGGTTTTCCCAAACAACATATAAACAGCAAGTCTTAATGTTCAGACTAAAACGTACCATTGTAAAAAAAATCAAGGTGTCTGCATGCCTAATTACCAATTGTCAAATCTCAGTAACAAATCACTTCAAGCGTTGAGCTGCGCTCCTGCAATTCTTCATGTACAAATTAAATTCAAGGCAGCAACGTATTGCCATGCAAGTTCGTTGATGGGGTATCTCCATCTCGTTGATCAATTGCAAATTGACAGATTTCTCAGCCCTGAGTTTGAAATTACTACTGAATGTTTATACACCTGTTCATCCATGGGCGCAATTTGGTGGGGGACACGGGAAACGTGTCCCCCCCAAATTTTAGACGGGGGGGACATAATATGCCATGTCCCACCCACTTTTTTCTCTTAAGGTTTGTATTTGGAGATGTTTCAAAACCAAATATGACGTTTGTCACGTTTTGGGTGAAGAGTTTTGCACGTTAGATCATGGGCGCAATTTGGTGGGGGACACGGGGGCCATGTCCCCCCGCTTTTTCAGGTGGGGGGATATAATATGCCATGTCCCCCCCACTTTTTCTCTTCAAGTTTTGCATTTGGAGAAGTTCCAAAAATAAAAGTGACGTTGGACACGTTTTGCGTGAAACCCTTTTCATGTCAAATGTTACTCATAGCCAAGTTGATGTTGAAACAGAGATTGGTGTGGTATCACTGGATTCTGCTAGTTTATCAATTTTAGCTTCAATAAAATCATATTTAGCATTTTTCAAGTTTCAGAGACCGCGAAAGATGGTTTACTGCTTCTGTCCGACATTTTACCCTGTGCGGTATACTGTTAGAAAGGTTGTTTTTTTGAAACAGCGATAGTTTTACAGCTGCACATGTGAAAGACCACAGTATAGCATGGATTTGGTTCATGTATCTGGTTTTGCTGTAACGTTGGTTGTCACTTATTCAGAAACAGACAGTGCAAAATTTATAAGCATACCATATTTTTGTGATTGAAAACCGGGACGCTTCAGAACAACGAGCCTTAGAAGGAAATCCAACAAGTTCCGGTACGAAATAAATCCTTTCAATAACCTATAATTGCAAAAAGAACACCCGCTGCTACTAGCCAACTTTACTGAACTAGCCAATGCGGTAACAATCAACCCATTACTGGACAAGTTACCCACTACAATGACGTATCAATTACTTTTACATCTAAAACAACGAAATAAGATCACGCATCATACTTCAGCAAGTTGGTTAAACAGACTAATCACAGCATGCTAATATTCGTGTAGGGTTATGCTGCCTGGCTGAATGCCTAACCGGGACTTTTTGATTGACCAACCGGGACTCCGGGACAAAGCCTTCAAACCGGATCTGTCCCGGTTAAAACAGGACGTCTGGTAAACCTAAGTGTATATAATGTTAGAAAGTTACTGTACATTTTCAGGCAAATATCTGCTGTTGTGGAGACTTATTTTGCTATTGTGGAGACTTAGTTTTAGGATGGGCAGTTTGGCAAAAGCCTGTTTTCAACCATTAGTAAATAGGATTTCAAATCAAAACGTTGGAGAACTATTTACCTAGCTCTATATTGACGTATAGCTCAAAACATAAGGACTTGACTTCGAATCAAAGATAAAATATACATTTATCCTCACTTCTTGTAATGTCGCGACAATGGTAACCAACAAAACCAAAATATATTTTTTCGTGACTCGTACACTTTGTGCTTGTGTTGAATCGTAAGTATTTACTTCAGTTTAACCAAAAACATAATGCTGCAATATTTTCGTCCAAGTGCGAAACGTTTGCTTTACATGCAGCCCCGTAGCCAAGGGGACCTTCGGGAGCAGTGCTCCCCAATTTTATTGTGCACAGAAAAATTTGTTCTAAACATATAGTAAAAACTAAAATCTTGTCCCCGCAAAAAGGTCTTTCTTCCCAAAACTTAATACCTGATCACACTTGGTTTTGTTGGACATTCTTTTCGTGTTAATTATGGGAAACTTGCACATGTTTACCAATTCACCGTTGTGCGTTTTTATTCTATCTCAAATCTATTTTCGTGTCGTTATGCAAGTAGAACTCCTAGAATTAAACCTTTGATATTAATTTCATCCATCAAAATATGATGTTCAACCTGAAAAATTGATTGTGGAAACACTGAGCTAAATTGCATCACATAAAAAAGTCACAAGACAACAGTCACCAAACAATCAGGTATGCAGAAATTACATTGTAGGCTACATGGTTATGTAAGCAGGGGCCAACAAGGGGAGATTGAAAGGATGCATCTAACACCGGGTAAGAGGATATCAATGGAGATTTTGGCAGGGATGGGGCTGCAAACGTGATGCGCAGTAGCATTGAAAAGATTTGTAGCTTTTATAAAGAGCGGAAATGTGCAAGAAAATATATTTATCGTCTTTGTAACGTTGAGCAGCTTGAAAAAGACTTCAAATCGCGCTGCAAGCCACACCTCATAAAATACATGAAAAGTGATGTTTTCTACTATAAGAGTGATATGCACGTGCGACCAATGCGATTCAGTATTTTGTGCACTCCAACTGACAGCTCTGATAAAAACCAATTGATGTATTAGCGTGATTAGTCTTGCTTTTGAAACATCTCTATAAACAAGATTGGAAATCTGTATTTAAAAAACTTTACTTCTGCATCGACCCGATGACTTCAATAATTTCACGCTAAACTGTCCCCCCCACATTTCACGACAAAATTGCGCCCATGTGTTCATCACCAAATCATATAAATGATGAGGTAAATAAATGCAATCCTGAAAAGAGTGTGTCACTATGGATAGCAAAGCCGTATGCCCTCAAACCAGTATTCTTCATTAGGCCTACAGCTTGTAATCATAACTATGCAGTACAACTTCTAAAGTCACGTTATGAAAACCAAAAAAACACTCCAGTTTAGACAGTTGAATGTGCACTTCACACAGCATGCTAAGAAGAATTTGCAATATGGAACTGGTTCAGACATTAATGCTGCACCCTATATGATCAACTACCAAGGAATGTGTACAAATGCAAATTTCCATTGACAAATGGTTTGTAACCTCAACAAGAATATTTTATAAACGTAGCAGTGCTTCACTGGACTGCAATAGTATTAGTGAATTATGCAGTGCAATAAATAGTACAGTTGCTACTCTTCATGAAAACTTAACTTCACAGCATCAAATTGAAAAATTAAAATTTGGCAGGATGCAACATGCGAAATTCATCGCATGAAACAAATGGAAAATATGAAAACCTAAACAGTATGAAACCACAGCTACACTACTACCACACAACATATTGCAGCTGCAGTTACTTGGTTAACTGTATTCATGAATACTCCACAGCAACAGATTCACACTTGTAAATCTCACAACATCAAGCAAGTTTAAATCACAAAAGCCTTACAGTATCATATCACAGCTACACCACACTATTACCACAAAACAATTTGCAGGTGCACATTAAGTGGGCTACTACTTCCAACAATGAAAACTTCACAGTATTGAATCAAACCTACATTATTATACAAAAAGCAATTCACAGCTTATTTTAGCCTGCTAGGTAAGCCTGCTGCTCCCTATGAAAGCATAACAGCAACAAATGGAGCCTTGAAAACTTCACAGCTTGAAACATGAAAACTTCACAGCATCAACTCACATCATTTGCAACTACAGTTTTGTTGTTATAGCTCAAAAACACCAGCATCAACAATTTGCTGTTTACAAAAGTTGGGGATGGTGGGTTACAATTAAATGTTGCTAAATTTAAAATATTTCTAAGTCTACCCAAATTTGTATGAGGCTGTTTCAGGAATTTACCCAAATGTTTATAATAATATGCAAATCTAAATAAACCCTCTTCTAATTTACCCAATTGGACCCATGCTTGAATGAAGCTGTTTCAATTACCCAAATTTCATTAAGGCTGTTGGAATTTACCCAAATGTCTCTAATTGTGTCTAAATATGAATGAAATACTTATACATGTTACCCAAATTTGAATGAAGCTGTTTGAAGTTATCCAAAATTGAATAAAAGCTGTTTGAATTTACTAAAATTTGGATATAGCTGTTCTCCTTGGCCCAAATTTGAATGGAGCTATTGACGTTTGATGAAGTTGATTTAGTCTGTTGGAATTTACGCAAACTTTTCCAATTTATGGAAATATTTTAATTTTACACAAACTTGAATGAAGTTGTTCTAATTTTCTCAAATCTGATTGAGGTTGTTAAAACTTACCCAAATGATTTTAATTTTATTTAAATTTGAATAAAGGTCTTATAGTTCACTTAGGTGTTTCTAAATGTACTCGAATTTCAATGGAGCTATTCTGTATGCCCCAACTTTGAATAAGACTGTTTGAAGTTGCCCACGACTGAATGAAGCTATTGCACACTGCCAAATTTGATTTGGCTGATGGACTTTACCAGGCCCGTAACCAGGGGGGTGCAGGGGAGGCGAAGCCACCCTAGAAAATATTTCGCCCTCATGGAAAAAAGTGTTGGACATAATGTAAAATATATTGGACATAGTTCAAAAATTTTGGGCCCCTCTCGGAAAACTTTTCGCCCCTCCTGGTGTCGCAAGCTTGTTATGGGCCTGGACTTTACCCAAATGTTTCCAATACATGTAAATGGTTTTAATTTCACCAAAAATTGCATAAAGCTTTTCTCATTGGTCCCGATTTCATTGAAGCTGTTGGACCATACCCAAATGTTACTAATTTTCCCAAATGTTTCTAATTTTACCCAAAACCTAAATGGAGTTTTTTAATTGGTCCAAATTTGATGAAGGCTGTTGGAATCCCCAAATGATTCTAATTAACTTAAAGGCAGTAATTATTGCCCATAAGGCAGTGTCTATTTTGCCATCAGGCAGTGTCTATCGTGCTATCAGAGGCAAAAAAGAATGGCAAAATAATCTCAGCAAAGCTTTCGCCGTTGATGGCAGCATAGACACTACCTCACATAGACATTACCCCATGTGAATGTAGCTGCATAGTTTGCCCAAATGTTGAAAAATTTTGCCCGACTAATGGCCAATTTTCTAGCGTTGGGTATGCGACGACATTCCCTGCATCCCCATGCCGTGCGCTTATGTTGATAAAACATGTAATTACCCATGATACTGTTATGAAAAACATACCTCTGCCCCCGCTGCCCCCTTTGAAAGGCCAAAGGGGAAATGCCTCCGTTATTTTCCTACTCTCCGGCGTTTCTGCTCATAGTAACCAGTTGCAGTGGAGAACGTCCTTTTGTAGTAAACTTAAAATGGTAGAATGAATAAAGGAGCACAATTAGACCAAACAAGCTGAACAGCCTGATTCTGAGGAGTAAAGAGCATGAATTTCTATGTGAAATAGACCCTACCAGCATTATAAACAAATTCGCTATGGCAAAATCCAGATACTGCGCTCTTAAGCAGTAAGTTCGCTGCTTTTGATAATCGACTTTGACACATAGTCTACTGAGACTACAGTATAGATATAGCAATTATCAAATTGTTGATGAATCAGGAAGCATTAATTACTGTCTCTGTAATCCTCTTGTGAGCTGTAAAATAATGAATTCTTCCTAGGTAAAAGGATACGCATTCACATTTTTGGTAAAAAAGATATGCAGCTCATAATGTCCACCAGTTGCTATTTAGGACCAGGTTTTACGTACTTACAAAATTCAGTATGCCTAATGACAGGGCCGGATTTACCTGATTCGAGGCCCTGGACTAATCCACTTGTGAGGCCCCATCTCCCACTGTTACGAGGAAAAATGAAAAAGCGTTAATCAATTTGCGCAAAGCCGAAAATGATAATAGTTACCCACTTTACACTGCACTTGTCGGATTGACGCGTGAGCGATTCGTCGCCCTTGGCTTACCTTCGTGAACGCACTTGCGAACTCGGTATTGGGGCGTTTTTACACTGCAAGAACTCAAAGATTTGCTTCGTGGGTTTGGGCTATGGTATTGCGAAAGCTGGGGAATAGGTGAAAATGAAAAGGTGAAGCCTGAATCCACTTCACAAACGTGCTTTTTGTAGGTGTTGTTGGAATCGCCGAGATGTGATTTTATTTAGTGTGGTCCGAAAAATAACAGCTAGCAGAGATAATCGTGGAGAACTGCTGGGCGATGAGGTCATGAAAACCGCGTCTCATCGTAATTGCACTCTTCAAGCGACTTTAATAGAATTTGAACAGTTTCTACAGGGCATGAAATGGAAGTTAGATTTTACATTGCAAAGCCACTTTGTTGATTTCAGTCACGATCATTAACCAGTCTTTTCTCTGCAGTACAATAAAAACGAGTGTCAAATACGAGGATACACAGCACTTGTAAGTAGAAATCTACGAACACTAGGTCGGCTACTGCAATTCACAAAATTGCAACTGTTCCACAAACTTTTATGCCACATTTTATGCTACTCAATGCGTTCCATTATGAACTGAGGAAATCATAGCCACATAACTGGGATACGAAGTTCTCAAAGTGTAGCTAGCCTATACTGAGGTCTTCCACTTCCAATATTAGGCTACATATTTTGCACAGAGGTTGAATCACTCTACTATACCACGGTATAACGAAAACCTATTAAATCAGTATTGGGGTAATAGTCCTTCAGCCCAATATCTGATGTCTTGTAACCTACCTAACAATCTTCCAATTTGCTCAACCGATTTAATTTTGCTGATTGTTTCCCTAACTAGGTGTAGTTTAAGTAAGCCTACAGGCAAAACTAGTAAATAAATTAATCCGTCATTTTTTGCTACATATTAGCTTTAATAGGCTAATCTGTTCCACGGTAGTGGTTTTAGCATCAAACAAGTACAGAAAAGGTTGCACAAGACTTAATACAAACCACCCAGACCCTTTTCCGCTCGAATCCCTTATTATCGGATTCCCAACCTACCTCTGCTAGTTGGATTCGCTGAATCGCATGTGGTTGAAAACATGCGCGCTCAAGGAGCTCGGTGAGACACTCACGTTCGTGCTTGAGTGATTTATGGGATTCCCAATCCAACGTGAACACGATAACAGTGCAGTGTAAAGAGGGTAATTGACGCTCTAAAAGCACGGTCAATAAAAAATTCTAAATCATTACTAGAGTGCTCCGCGATCACTGCGCTTGTTACTGTCTTCGACGCAATAGCGTTCAATGATACGGAATTGTTGAAATCGTACTTGGCTGGCGGGAACAGGATTATTAATTTTTGCAGGCAAACCAACCGAAAAACTCACGGTTAAATATTTGACAAAACAGATGGCATACGTTTTTTGTAAGTTTCACATCTGTTCTTACTTATCTGTGCTCAAAAAACAACCAAACACACTGCACATATGTGTTGCGGCATGAAGACATTAAAGCACAACGTGAGGACCACGTTGCGACTCGCTTACCACGGTTGTAAAAATCCGACACACATGAGCAAAACGTAGAACACACCCAAATTGTTGCAACTGTTAGGTTCACGATTCGCGTGTTTATAACTTTTTCAGAGTGCAAAGTATCGAACGTAACGAGGCCGTCATACGAAGGGATGTGAAGTTTAAACAAGAACTGTCGCCAGAAAATCTTCAATAGGAGGCTTTACATTTGCGTACGGGGCTTGACATTTTGAAAATTTGATAAAATCTCTTCTGATTGAGTGTTTCATATTTCAATTTGAAGTGCCTGAGCCCACCAATGCCCTCCGTGGCCACGGGAATTGTGTGGGGGGTATCGAATATAAAAGTTTTAGCAAAAATGGTTGTTTTCTTAGTTTCGAGTAAGAACAAACAAATTTCACCACTTTTGCCTCCCTCCTAGAAACATTTTTAGAAAAATCCACTAGTGGCCCCTCCCTGGAAAAAATCCTTCCGACGCCCATGAGTTAGGCTGAACGTAGCACAGCACAAGTAAACAATAAAAACGGATTTGTCCTGGCCTTTTTCATAGCAATATCATTAGGAATTCATTACAATTTTGTTTGCCTAAGTTTGTTGCTGTTAAGGCACCGAATGCTTGGTGTGGACAACCTCTCCTGGAACAGAGCAACCCATTAATTCATTATTTAATCTTTTGAATCTCGAAAAAGACCTTTCGCCTGAGCAGTCAATGACCATCAAGCTAAGAAATAAGGGTCCGCGTGGTTGGATAAAGAACCACTAATCTAAGGCATGGGTCTCCGAACTACGACCCGCAGGCCAAATCCGGCCAGCGAAACCATTCATCCGACCCGCGAAGCTATTTAATTCGGCAGCGAAGACATTTTAAAGTAATGAAAAAGTAATACTGTATATTTACGAAAAATTTATTGATTTGGGTGGAATGCAACCACGGCCAGCCCTAGCAGATGCGGGTCCAATGCAAGACCTAGACGCGGGGCCCCTCTCAGCAGTGATATTATGGCGTCATCGCGTTCAGTCAACCGTGTTACGATCGTGGTAGAGCTCAGATATACAGTGCAGCACTAACACGAGAAATGAGCACGTTTGCTAACATTCGAGAGGAAATTTGCTAGTTCTGATGAGAGTGTTCTTTGTTAGCAATGAAATTTATGTGGCGTTTCTACTGAATTCTCAATCGCAAGGTGTATCTGGCAAAAATGAACAATCTACCCAAACAGTATGGCGCGGGGCCCCAGGGGTGCGGGCCCAATGCAGCTGCATCGGGTTAAGGCCGGCCATGAATGCAACATTTCCCGAAACATGACATTACGTAAAATATCCGGCCCTTGAACTTTTGTGAAACAGCTTATGTGGCCCTCCTACAAAAAAGTTTGGAGTCCCCTGATCTAAGGCATCAGATCCAAACGAGCTTTTGTCATTTTCTTGCTCCTTCCCTTTTATTTGTCTCTTTGGAGTAGACTAGAGTTCTGTGGTTGCCAGTTGGCAGAGTGACTTTTGCCTGCTATTCAATTTGCTGTTCAAAGATCTTCTCTGATTTGCTTTGAATGGAAGCAGTAGGCCGACAAACTTTTGAAGTACTCAATAGCAATCTGATTTCTGAATGACTTTGTCAAAGAAAATAAAATGGAAAAAAAACACATCTGGAAAAGAACAAATGAGCTTTACGTAATAGAAATGCTAACAAAACTACAGTACTGTATTTCACGGACGAAGCAACGATGTTTTTGTTGTAGGATACTGTAGGTAGCCCTATGCAGTGCAACCTTAAGCTTTGATCAAGTCGCCTGATTGACACGTAACAATCAGCACGATTCAGCTACACTCAGGAAGCAGCCAACCTGCTTTGGGTATGACGACACTAGTCACTACCTCGTATAGTCAGCAGGGCCTCCGAGAAAAATTGTGCCAGCGGGTTCGAAAACTGAACCGGATCTCCTGGCTTCTCCAGCCCTCGCCGAAACTTGTATAGCTTGTTTGCATAGTAATCAGAATCAGCTACCATGCCAAGATTCACAAATAGATTCATTGTTACACTGGCAGCCGGTTTTGTTATACGGACCCCAGCACCTACCGGGCCCGGGTACAATGTACCTCTTGTACCCCCTCTCGTAGGCCATGATAGTCGGCATGTGGCTTTACCAACCGTCATATTGAAATTCACGGAAACTCGTTGAAAGACGCTGACGTTATCAACACGAAATCTGACGCGATAGGAAGCAACAGTTGCTGCCCTTCATTTGATTTTCTATTTGGTGAAGATTGATTGGCGGGCTGTGAACTTTACAATGAAATACCCTACTTTTATGGTGACGTTTTGGCTGAGAATTCCTTGCAGCTCCCGTGAACCGTTTTAAAATGCCTCTCCAGATTACCTTTCTTTGCCAATGACACCGTTGTATTGCAGATCAAAAAACAGGCTTTGAATGAGAATAAGAAAAAATAATCTTCCTCCCAGTCAGGGTGAAAATGGTTGGTCTTGACTCGTTTCCCCTCAGCCATGCCAACTTTTAGGAGCGCGTAACCGCTCTGATTGCAAGCTGCTAAACAGATATTTATCTGTGTGACAACTGGCTGTAGAATAGGTAAATTCGTAAGTCCCGGGATTGATGTATTAAATGTGTTTATTCCATGAAATAATGTACTTTGGACAAATGCAGTATGCATGAGTTCGAACTTGTTGCAATACGTCGTTGTGGCTTGGTTATTCCTAGATTTGCAAATGTCTATAAATAGCAAATAGACGGTTAATTAGAAGCCACTGTAGAAAGAAAACAAATATTTTAATTTTTTTCCTACACCCCTCGTGATCGGCTTGCTTGGGATATTCACGGCCTACCAGCGGTAGCGTAGCTAGCCCAAACATTTGGGGACCAACAAAATTTGAGGGAGCCAAAATGTTTGATTTTAGGCGAATAACACTATTTTGTCGGATAACCTTCTCAAAGTACAAAATGACTAAATGTTTCGAAAATAATTGGGGGGCATGGTCCCGTAGGCCTCCCCTGGCTACGCCTATGCCTACCAGCAGTCCGCAATCGACTCATTAGAACCCTATGCTAAGTCTTGACTGTACAGTATAATTACACAAACTTAATAGACCTCTGAAAAAAATAGCTTGAACATAAACTTAAGCATGCCAAGGAGTTTCATACTCCAGCAAGAGTGTTATTCTGCAAAATGCCGATGCCGCAAGAAAAAGAGAACAACTTTTGAAACTTTTAGAGGTATGGGTCAGTGCAAGCGCCAAGCCAGGGTGATCTGTAGACCACCTATCCCTCAGAAAACGCACCATATTTATACGCCAATCTGACCACCGAAGTCGTCAGTGAGTTTATTGTATAGGCAAGGCGATCTATGAGCAACACACATTCTGAAGCGTGTCATTGACAATTTTTCACTGACGGCTTGTAAAGTCATTGACAATTTTTCGACTTTGTGAGTCTGTCATTAGATGTGACATGTCACATTTTTTCATTTAGCACAAGTTTAATCAGTTCAGCTTTGGGTGAAGAGCAGCGCTTCAACTTAAAAAGCTGCCACCTGTCCGCATAGTGTTTGGCTTGACGTGTGAATATACAGAACAACATGCTGATCATAAACAGAAAACACTGTTAATCAAATCTATTTACTTGTTAACGGTGGCGTCTGGTTCAGACAAAAGCAGTTTTTTTCAGTGTACACCGTAAAAGGACCTATTTATTTTTTAAAATTAAACCAACTGTACGTGTCGTTTAATAAAGTTTTTGCAAATAAAAGTGAAAACTGGCTATATATAGCGATTGTTAGTTAATACATAAAAAATTGCCGGAAATTTTTATCATTTGCGATGGTGAAAGGATTTCTTTTTCCTCTTTCCTCTAATGCATTTGCGTTGCTGCTTAAATCAATGCTGTTCGGTTTCTAGGAGCGATGACTCAGAGCACTAGGCGAAGATCTATTATCAATTCGAAGATTTAAACATCCGTTTCAAATGCGTGCATAAATTTTTTATGAGAAAGTTTTAGTTCGTGAATCTTCCCGCTGCACACTTAAGCTACAAAAACTGTTCAAGGAATAGGAAACATCCTGTATTATGAGCGTTTCTCCAGACATTTTCATAAGATGCCTTTGTAATGGAAATGATCATCATTTTATCTTCTTACAATTTCAAAATTTTTTTGATTTATATACTAATATTACAGCGAACAGTGATATTCTGAAGAACAAAATTAGTAAAGTTAGCTATCAAAATTGCGATCAACAATATGAAAGGCATCAGGGGTTTGTCAGGGGCTTCTATGTCGTAAACATCACAAGTTCTAATCTACAGTTAATACTAGAAAAAACTTAGGTACACCGGGTGCCCCGTAAAGCCAAGGGTAGCAATTGTTGATTTATTAAGCAATTACGGTAAATGTGATAGGACAAAAAGTAGCATTGTCGTCTCTCGTTTATCTACACCGTGAATTCTTTGACGTGACCACTGATATTCGAGCAAACAGCGCTTTGTGGTTCTTGCGTGTTAGAAGTTAAGATAATTCTAGAGTTAAAACTCAGTTTTAAGCTTTATCGGTAACCTTTGAAAGATACCGCTACAAAAGAAATAGAAAAATAACTACACAAAAACCAACGGTGTTTGTTGCGGTAACCTTTGTACGACTTGATGAAACTTTCAAGTGTCGCTCCGTTCCAAATTATCGATGCTTTCATAATTCTATGTGTAGAGAGGAAAATATCATGTCTGCACGGTTTTAACGGTCCGGTTTACCTCAGTAAGAGATCTGTATAAACGGGTATATTGTGCTAATTTTTCTTTCGTTTTGATTTTCTTGTCGTTAACGAGCTCAAACCTTTGCAATCCTCTGAAATTTGAACACTTTGGTAAGGTGCAATCAACTTCAAAAAAGTACTTGTCAGAGTACTCCCTAGTTCACTATAATCTTATTATTAAGCAAAAAGGCAATATGCATGCTACGTGAAATCTCTCCAATGGGATGGAAACAGACTACGAAGCACAAAGGTGCATCTTGGCTCACTGCTTAGCTTCTCTATTAAATACTGTGTGTAGTACCTACGAATTGATAGTGTGGTGTATTTCTGCCGATTTTTGAAATGGTGAACACAGTCTAGCTTTAAAATCTGTGCGTTTTCTTAATCTTTGGCGCACATGGCGATACATTCTCAGAAATGTGAATGCTCGATGCATGAGGATGCACATTTAAACGAAGTTTTTTTTATGCTTGTCGTTCCTTTGGTTGCAAAACGTTCCTTGAATTTCAATCAGTGATGGGCCATTATCTAGCACAGCGTGGTCCAAACCCCGGCACGCGGGCCGCATGCGGCCCGTGAACACTTTGTGTGTGCCAAACATTTCACAAAATCATAAATACAGTGTATTGTATTAGTCACACAGCTCTAGTAAGTCACACATCATTGAAGTTCAGGTCAATATGCAACTATTATGGGGTAACAATATCTATTTGCGATTTATGACGTTACAATAACTAACCTCTAGGTCAGGCTTTCTGTGACCACAAAATACGCGTTTGTGTTTGATAATTAAAAATTGTTGCAAGTATAGACTCTGTTGTTTAGTTGCAAGTAAGATTAGAAGATTTGCATTGTGGAAGTAATCTCAGTCAAGTGTAGCATTAACAAAAAATGAGTGTCAAAAGAAAAGGGCCAGAGGTGTGAAAACGTCATTCTGCTTTTTAAGTACTGCAATAATCGGCTTCGGCTTTTCAGCCCTGTTTTTGCCATAACTCGCGAACCACTGTTAGCAAGATTGACGAATACAGTACAGTAAGACATTGTAATAAAGGTTTACGAGCGATCGCTTTGATAAGCCCTAAAAAAGGTATGTTCGCATTTGAAATTTTTGAGAAAAATTCAGATTTTTTGTTTATTCGCAAGCATTTTCGAAATTTTCGGTTGTTTTCATAAAATCGGCTTCACGCTTACCCGTCACCATTTTCGAAACACTTTTTTGGTTTGGACTCCTGGCAAGGATCACAACTAACCACAAACACCAAAAAAGTCACTCATCCTTTCTTTGCGGGAAAATGTTTGGGCGAAAAATGCATTTTTTCACAAATTTGAACAAATACGATTTTTCAGTTTTTACGCCAAAGCTTTTGCCAAAAGCATTTTGAGAGTGTAACATTCGAAAGAAGGTGAAAAATCCTTAAAAAGTCAATATTTTTGATAAAAGGTTTGTCAACTTTTTGTGGAATTTCTGTCAATATTTTAAAATGCCATGACTTTTTCCTCTATTTTTACTCGAAAATTGGTAAAACGTTAATGTCAACATGTTCTGCGAGTTTCAGATTTTTTCGTTATATGGAGCTGGTGGTATGGGCCTTCGAAGACGAAAAATGATAAAGACGTCCAAAAAAACTTTTCTCCCTGGACCCCAAAAACATGTTGAGGTTTTTGGTCTACATTTTTTTAAAGTTTTAGATATGGTTAAATTTTGTATGAAGAACGAATTTTCTGCCGTGTTTTGTTCTCTCTCCACAGGTCGTTGAATAAAACCACTGTTTTGCAGCAAGATTGTTTTTTTCCCTACCCGACATCACAAATACGCCTTTGAGAGAACAAAGGATGTGTCGCCAAAAAACCTTGCTTACAACGTCTTACGTGTTGACGTAGCTTCAGCGGTTCGCGAGGTATCGGAAATATCGCAATGAAAAGCCAATATATTTGCTCCAGGGTCAATCAATTGTGGCACGTTGTACATATGACGTAGATAAGGACGACTTTTGCATCGTGCAAATTTTTAGATGAATACCGAGTTTATTAGAACACAAAGTTTATCAAAAAATTATCTGCACAAGTTACAAGTGTTACTGCATTCATATAAAGAAAAAATCTAGCACAGGCCTCAAAACATTATTACAGTCCCGTTGCTACAATCTGGTAATGTAACAATCAACGAAGTTCCACATGCACAACAAACCTCTGACCTTCGCGGACATCACCAAGTTGGTTATGGTGCGTAACAGTTGGAAGCTGTTTGGTTAAATAAATTAAGGTGGTGCGTCCAATAATTCAAAATCGAAACTTAACTGGTTAACTACAGTACTACTAACGCCAATAACGCTGATTGGCCAATAGCGACACCTGGAACAGAATGGCTGATGAAACCTTGGATGCCTGCTTGAGTCTGTCGACTACCAAAATTAATGCGGACATTGACACAATAACCAAAACCAAGAAACAATAATTTGTTTTGTTATTTTGTTGGTGTGTTTTGTACCTGTTTTCTAGCAGAAAATCTGTATTTTGAATCCCGAACAATGAAACAGAAAACTTCAAAATGAAAATTACCCTCGAATCCAATATTGCGTTAGTCGTACAGCAAACATTAGGTCTGCTGGAACAGCAAACCGTCTCCTAATCGCAATGGAATTCCTCTTTGCGGCCCGATAATTTTTCCTCAAACCGTAATGTGGCTCTTCATGCTCGCAGTCTTAGACTACCCTGATCAAGCATCACAATTTTCTGTAGGGGTTTCAGGTGCTTGATAGTTTTCGCAAGTCTTCAGGTTTGCTTATTATGTAAATCTGTGGTGCGATGATCAGAGATTGCTGGCTCGCTTACTAATTTTAGATACTTATTCTCATTCAGTAATCTTCATGTGCAAGTTGCTCATCTGCGCCCAACCCCGTGCCAGTGAGTATGCGAGCAGTTCGTTAAAGTTGTGCTCTGCGTTCTAACTGTAACGGTATGGTCCTGTTGTTTAGATGGACAAATAATAGCAATGAAAACAACACCAGTTTCTTGATTATTCCACTGTTTGCTTTATTGTTCCAACTTTTCCCCTGTGACATCTCTCGTCTTTTGTCATAAGAAAAACTAGTCCATCAAAAGTTGTTTTAAACAATTTAGTTTTATCAATATTTATGACATTTTTGTGAATTGTGCCTTTCCTTGCATTGTGCCGTTTGTATGTGATAGAGCCCGATTTCAATCAATCCGATGAACTTCAGTAAAAACGTCAAGATTTTATAAAAAGAATTAATTCAAATTTTCAGTTTGATCTGTGCCAACAATAATACATCGAAATCATCACCTTTGAATAACGCCTAGTATTTTATCGTATGCCCTACAAAATACGTGCATAAAATAACCATGAATGTTATTAGTAAATGGTCCTGCCCAAAATATTTGTGTCAGTAAAAGGGCATCACTTGTTTAACAGTCAAAAATCCACCAAAAACGCTCTCAGAAAGCAGTTGATAAATTCATCAACATAATGTTTAATGTAAAATCGATTTGGGTTTAAAGTTTATCATCATTTGTATAAATTCTTAAGAAGCCCCAACTAAATGAAAGAGTAGAGCCGTTTGTTTCCTCCAAATCCTGCAATACCCATACAAAGTTTCACAAAATGATTGCATTTCATTAATTTAGGTGATGAAAATATTTAGCAAAACATTTGCAAAAGCTCAAAATACGAATGCAGCATCATAGCATTGACTGTAATAGTACAGGAATACAAAAAGTGGGAATAATTACTAGAAGCCCTTTAAAAGCTTTGTAGAGCAAAACCTTGTGGTGATGAGACAATATATCCTTTACTGCGGATACATTTATTCAAGATTGGCCTGGTTGTCCCTACCTGCTGTCTAGCTTGAGGTACACTGAAGGCCTGGCTTCAAAGACAGTAAAACAGCGGACATGTGTGAAGTGCAAAACATTAATTTTTGTGCACAAAACTAATTTTTGGGTGCACAAGGGTTATGAAATGGTGAACGGCCAGACGTTTTGTGCATATCTCGCCGAGAAACCATAAAAAAATTATGAAAGGAAGGGTGACACTTGGGAAATGAAGAGGAAATAACTGTATTTTGATGATGTTGTGCTTGGAAAATAAGAATGACCTTTGTTTTTTGCTCTTCACGTTATTTTATGGAATGTTTCACCAGATTTTAAACGATACAGATGCACTTTACACCGCGAAAGCCAAGCGTCACAAACAGATAGACATACTTTCATTGTTAATGGATTCCACCGCTTTTAAAATAGCCTTCAGTACACATGTGAGCGCAATATACTTTATCTACTAGAAAAGCATTTTAGATGTACACCTGTAAATAATGCTGCTTTTGTAGAGTGCACAGGGAACAAGCTTTTCGTAAAGGCCTGAAGGTGACAAGAAAGTTTGAAATCGGTAAGATCCTGACGGTTTGAGACATGGAAAAGCTATGAAAATGGTTGGGCTTACTATGTTTGGGGCTTTTCACCGGGTTTTTGGAGAAAAATTACTGAATTTCCAGCAAATTTTAAGCAAACAAACGACTACGTGCCGAGGATTCTCAAATTATTCTTGTCCAGGCTGATGAAATTCCTGTCGGGGGTCCTGTGCATGTCATAACACATTGTAATGTGAACAATAGATCGAGGGCAATGCATTCCCTATTCAAAAATCGATTTTAAATATCGCTCACGATTATTGGTATCCGTAGCACTATTCGCCTTAACAACCTTTACATACTAATGCAGTGGTCCCCGACCGGGGTGTGGCGGTACCTTGGGATATCATTTACAATACTTAGGGGCCGCGTGATTTAATATATTATCCAATAAGTCAGTAAAATGCATTTTCAAAATGTTATCAAACCTCACAGCAATTGCAGTGATTACAGATATAAGGAGTGAATAGAAAGAGATGATTCATCATAAATAAATAGAACTAAAATTGGTAAAAGCTGCCCTACTATCGGCTTGATTTCCCAAAGTTACGAACAATACTCCCAATATCGCCAGCATTTGATTATACTGTACATCGACACATCACAAAAGTTATCACTGTAGCTCAGGGGCGCCAACCAGCTCTTCATTTCGCGGGAGTCAATTTTCATGAAATTTCATTCGATGACGTCATCGTGCTTATTCAACCGTAGTACAACTTTTTCGCAAACGGTCACATATAATAATAATAATCTATTTTTGCCCGCAGACACGAAGTCCATAATACACAAACACACACACTACACAACACTGGACAACCCTAAAACAGACGAAACAGAACGTTTTACAACAGCGTTGGAGGCTGAATCACGAGTGTCAAGCGAAATTTCTGACTTCACGCCATATGCGCATGCACAGAACAACATTCAACAAATCAAATACGCTGAGCAAACTGGTGATTAGTGCTTAGGATTTGGTGTTTAGGTAAGTGTGTCGGGTTAGGGTTTATGTTACAGTTAGAATAAGAAAAACAATTGAAGTCTGAGATTAAGTCCTATATTTTTCACTGGTTTTACTTATTCCCGTACTGTAGCTTGTTGTGGGTATCTGACATCTAACCAAAAAGTTTAATTTACACAACACACATCAAAAAAGTAATCGACAAACTTTATTCCTTTACTCTGAGAAGCAAAATAAGTGACGAAAAATAATAGGTCAGAAATTTCGCTTGACACCGGGCTACAGAAACTTACTTAACAGAACGTTTTGTAACGGTGTTGGAGGCCTAGCCTCAGGTTTACAGATGTATTCTTAACACTATTTGTTCACTTGGTACAGCACTACTTCAGAGTGGGACGCTATTTCCTTAACTGGTCAAGCCCAGGTGAAGTTCGAATGCATTATGGCATGCACGCCCTCAAACGAACAAACACTGCAATGTCCGAGCACTCAGGCACAAAGTAAAATGCGGTTGTAGTGTTGAAAGAATAAGGAATAATATAAACAATCTGCCTGCATCAAAGCAGGCAACTATTGCGTTATTTGACCTTCTGCTTCTTTCGAGAAACAAGTGCATATTTTTTCGGCTTCAAATGTAAGAATGTTGCATTGAACCTGATGAGTCACGACTACTAACGTTCGCTCTCCAGGGCAGGTTGTAGAGCCTAGAGTCCTGCGCGGAGCGGGTTAACCCGCGCGGGTTGTGGGTACCCGCATTTGCGGGGCGCGTGCGGGAACCCGCACTGCTTTGTGTGCGGGTGAGGGGCGGGTTGAACTTTCTGCGGGGCGGGCGGGTGCGGGGCGGGCGCGGGTTAAGAAATTCTTTGTGCGGGAAACTCAGTGTTGAGCCAAAGCACGTGAACTTAATCAGCTCAAAAATCGCAAAACACGTGGATGTACAGTACAGTTTGCCTGCATTGCGCTTAGCAGTGGCGGCTCGTGGTGAAAATGGCCGGGAGGGCTGCGAAATTTCATCTCTGGTTGAACATACAGGATTGTC
>Ga0210059_1001119_pt1 | contig 39146 bp, 26 predicted proteins | sample Ectturendosymbi2_FD_188042 | JGI IMG/M metagenome (GOLD analysis project Ga0210059, IMG submission 188042) | Ecteinascidia turbinata endosymbiont from Florida, USA - Sample 2 (SPAdes) (version 2) | ecosystem: Host-associated > Tunicates > Ascidians > Unclassified | place: Key West, Florida... | reverse complement strand
GCACTGCCAAAGAACATTTTGCAATGCACCTGATCTCGACTTACAGTACAATGTTGGTGAAAAACTAAGAAATAAACATCAATATTCTGATCGCTAAGGGGGTTGCTTGAGCCCCTTCAGCACCCCCCCTGGCTGCGCCTTTGGTCTGAGCATCATGTTGTGTCACAATAATACAGTTTTGTCATAATTCGTGATTGTGCAGGCGCAACACGCCCTGCATTAGATAGGGCGCTGTGTTGATGCAGCATTGGTCGTATGGGGCGCAATATAGAGGTTCAACAAACTGTAATGAGAGATTTTAATTTTTTCCAAGCAAATTTTGCGCCCCCGTCAAAGTGGCGCCCATGGCACGTGCCATGCCTGCCATACCCTAGATACGCCACTGGTGGACATCGAAGAATATTCGCAGTCGGATTGGGCCGCAACAGTTAGAAATGTGTGAATCTGTAGGACCTCAGCAGCAGTTATTTGCGTAACAGTCAGATTCTCACAGCCACTGACTTAAACTCGTCTCAGCCAGGCAGGGGCGTAACGAGGGGGCCCAATACCACGGGCTCTGAAAGACTGCGGGGAGTGCCGAAAAGTCCCAACAATGCCACTAGTGTTTCCAAACCGGGTTTTCCCGAACCCGAAACCCGTTTTTTTTGGCTATTTTCTACTACCCGAAACCCGGTTTTTTTTCAACTACCAAACCCGGGTATTTCAAAAAACCTAGAATTGCTATTGCATTCAAATAATAGTAATTCTGATAACACTGAAGTTGCAGATTGGCGCGTGTAACGGCCAAATTAGCACGTTTAAACTTTCAACTATTATCGTGAGACACGAGGTACGGGTTTTGTTCAGTGACCATAGTACGTTTGTTGTTGGTCCGTCTATATTTTCGTTCAATTGACCTATTAGATGGATCGTGACGTCATTTTGCACATGACAAGTGTCTACGCGAAGTTTAGTTTCTTCGCTAACCTAATTAAATAACTACCGTGAGAGGTAGTTCGTCAAAGGTATGCCGTAGTTTCGTAGTTACTGGTTAGTTCATTTATGAGCTGTTATGTGTTAATTTATATAAAAGCTGTGATTCTTTGCAAAATCGCTTGGTTCCTTTTCGGTTTGCAATAAGTTTCTACAAAATACTTGGCTTTCCTTCAGAAGCGACATCAAGTATATTTTCAATCATACAAATTCAGTTTGAAGACGTTAGTAATCAAAGAAAATCAGAAGCTTAGAGCGATTTCTTATACAACAAGGCTCAACAAACACCAAAGTGCAATATGTGCTTGTTATACAAAAGAAGTTGGTTCAAGCACTGAAAGTTCAACCATTTGAAATCAAAGCACAGAATCAATGTAATCCATAAGGGTGAAGACCACAAAACTATTCCAGCACAGGAAGAGATCAGATCACAAATTGTGAAAAAGGAAACGAGTCTTTTTGAGGCTACAAAATAACCTTGAAAAACTGTTCCATGCCTTTAATTACAATCAAGCCCTAATCAATGGAACCAGAGAGGGCTTTTTCAGCCACGGGACTATTCGCTGCGAAACTCAGAAACAGACTGAATGATGAAAGTGTGCTTTGATTGTCATGCGTCAGTACTGTAAACATCATTGAAAAACTGTGGATAACTTAATTAACAATTTGCTAACAAATTGCGCAGGGACCAACAGCACTAATTTCACAATGATATTGAGTTTTTATCGCTCAAAATCGCATTCATGTCAAAACCCGAAAAAAAACAGGTTTTACCGGGTTTCTTTTCTCAACTACCCGAAACCCGGGTTTTGAATTTTGCCCCGAATTGGAAACACTAAAGGCCACATCACAAGTACTTTCTTCAATACAGTACATTTGCTTCCGAATAACCTCAGGTTCGAACGTGCTGGAGCTACAAAACTCGCTTCTTGACCCGGACGCCATCTCACCTTGTTATGTCCCTGGAGCCAGATTCTGACTAATATCTTCTTGCCTGAAATGCAGCAGTATGGACTGACCGGACCTATCCTTTCTTATAGCGTGAGAAGGACGAGGTCTCGTAGCTATGGCATCTGGGACGTAACGAGGAGGGGCACAATTCCCCGGGCGCTGAATCACTATCGGGGCGCCAAATCACTGCGGGGCGCCGAAACGTCCCAGCAATGCCGCATGTAGGCTACATTCTTCAATACAGTAATTTTGCTTCTGAAAGATCTCATGTACGAACGTGGGAGCGCCAAACTTGTTTCTTGCCCCTGGCGCCATTTAACCTCGTTACCCCCTGTTTGGCATGCGAGGATTCTTGTAATGTCACAATACCACAGTTTTGTCATGCGTGGTGGTGCTGGCGCAACACGCCCGACTTATTACATATTAGTCAATTAGGTAAGAGGCTGTGTTGATGCAGCTTTGCAGTTTGTGAATGTATGGAGCGCAAATGAAGTTTCAAGAAACTGTCAATGAAGCTTAATTTTTCCAAGCAATTTTTGCGCCCCCGTCAAAGTGGCGCCCATGACACGTGCCATGCCTGCCATACCCTAGATACGCCGTTGATAATATGATGTACGACAACAGATATGATGTTTAGGAAATTATTCGATCTTTGATGGTTTGACAAACTTCATGTTGAAATGGATTTGATGTGGTTCTGAAGTTAATTACGATTATTTTGTTTGTGGGATGTTAAAATAAATTCTGACTACTTTTGCAAAATTCTATTTGCAAATGGGCAACAGCGTTGAGTAGGCTATATTAGTTATAATTGTGTACTTTTGAGTTACTCTCAGTTGCTCCCAGGGACGCCGGAGAGCTGGGGCAGTACGGGGCATTGCTTCGCCTGTTCTTTCAAATGGGAAGCAACAGGGGCGGAGGTAACTTTTCATAATAGTATCATAGGGAATTTCATGTTAAACAAGATCTATTTGAAACAAATTTATTGCAGCTATTCATGCACCTACAACATTCAGAATAATTTTCTACACTTTCTGTTATTACTTTTGAGGTCAACATTGTTGCTGAACAGAAACAAACATGTTGGTGAAGAATTTTTTGTATTTATAAGTTTGCATTTCCCTCAACACTTTTACTGACCCCTGCCCTACCGCTGCTTCGGCTGCTGCCTGTTTTTTATGCAATTTCAACTATAAACTGAGCATCTACACAGACATGATTATCGAAATTCAGGTCACAAAACTGCTAACAAAACGTCTTGCAGAGAGTCACTCACGTTAGATATTTTCTAGAATAAAATATGGGACACATTTAAATCATATCAGCTGTTTGACAAAGTGGTCGATACGTTTTCAGCAGCAAAAGCAAGAAAACGTTGTCCTTGTAATTAGATAATTGGAAGTAAAGCATTGGATTGCAATGTTTCTTTCATGCCACGAACGCGCTGAGTGGAACCGCCTAAACTGAATTTGTCCCTAGGCGCGGGAAACCCGAGGTACGCCACTTCTTGAAGCGTCGTTTGTTTTTTGCAAAACGTTTTCGCGTCTTATGTTGTTGCAACATGTTACTGTAAATAAAAATGCTGTTTCAAATCTGCGTAGTCATATTTAATTTCGTTCAAACCAGCACGGAAACATTCTTGTAACTTACCTTGGTAATGAAATGTCGCTTTTCTGCTACATCACACGTTCTTTTTCTTACAGGCGTTACAGCGTTTCTTTCGCATTGCAGCTAATTTGTAGAAACGCTATTTTTGTAAGCGTGGTCGCAGGGGCTTCACTTTGAGCTTCGTGCCTAGGATTGTGCTAACTAAACTCAAAACAACTACATAATTCCCTTTTTTTCTAATCTGGCGGCTTTAGTCTTATGAAAAAATATCGTCTTTGAGAACCATGAATGACAATATTATTACTCCACCATAATAATAGCGTGGTCTGTTTTCATTACCATTTGCATTTTCTTTGATGCTTAAATTTCCACAAGTCCAGCAACAAAAATTTTGCACCAGCGAAAAAACAAGATTTTCGATGAACAAAAAGTGATGTGCACAGCAACGTTGAATAAAAATCGCCAATTTGTGTGTGCGATGTCGATCGTGAGCAACATATTCTGTGCGATTACAGATTGGATGCAGGATTTCAAATGTTGAAGTTGTTACGCTTCGAACGTCGTGCACCAACTTTCAAGTTTTTGCACACTTTGCTTTGCAATCTTCGCCGATGAAGTTGTACTTTTGGTATTTGTCTTGCAAACATTTTCCTGAAATCACTCACCTATATATTTTGTTTGGTCCCCTCTTTCTTCAGTTGAAACATTTCGAAGCATCTGCGTTACTTTGTTTTGTAAAAGGTATACTGCTAGATATCGGACGTAATTTGTGACATTCCTTGGTACTCCAATCGCAAATGAATAATTTTCCCTACTCACTGAAAAAATCTGTCTCCTGTGTGAAACTATTTTCGTTGAAGAATTTTACCCTTTCACTAAACTAGCATTATTTTTGTTTTCTGCTACTCATTCAACGTTGTGCTGTTCAGCAAAAATACAAAAGGCTACTTTGCCAAACACCAAATGCTTTTCCTGCTGTAAAACTCTCGTTGGGCGCAAATATGGGGTTATCGTAATCGTCAATCGTAATCGATTACAGTTTTTTGAGTAATCGTAACCGATTGAATTGACTAAAAATGAAATGTAATCGTGATCGATTACATTGACAGTTTAATCGTAATCGACGATTACTTTCGCGATTAAACTTGGAAATCTTCAATCTACATCACTGTGCGCCGAACCGCGGCTTTGGTGGCTGAATTTCCTCCTTTAACATCGTTTGTTATGGTAATGTTTCAGGGGAGGCTATTATCGTGTCTGTGTGTGTTAAATCCAGATAATCCAGCGGCAAACACATGCGTTTGTAGCGAATTCTCGCTTTGTTCCAACTACTACTCCTGTTGGCCGCCAGAAGTAACGTAGTGAATCTAGTCTAGTGAGACGTAGCAACAAAAATAGGAGCTTAACTTAAAAATTGGTTGACACTTCGGCAACAGAATAGCGGGACATTACGAAGAGAGGTGTTGGTTATATTTATATATATTCAGAGTGAACTTATGATTGTAAATGCTGGAGTAGGCTAAGTACAGTAATTTATATACAGTAAATTAACTTTTTTCAGAGGAATAAGGTACTTTAGTTTAATCCAAGTCGAAAGCACATTTCCACAATACTGATAACTAGCATGTCAACCGTGATCCACCAGACACTGGTAAAAAAACTCAGCGAAATCAGTAAGGTTTTTTTGACCATTGACTTTTGGTCCAAGTGACAGATGAACAGCTATACTGGCGTCATTGTCCATTTCATTTCCAATTAAAAACTGCATAATGCTATGCTGGCTTGTCTTGCAGACGATCGCAAACCGCAATTCGGAGAAATCGTCAGCAATTTTGAAATTATTAACAAACGAATTTTCAGCATTGCTCGACGAATATTCAAGCCTGATTGATGTCGTTTGATTGATAAAATATTGGAAGCGTTGATGTTTATCAACTGTAACAAGGATTTTAAAAATTGATCATTTTTGTTTAATTATTATTTTAATGTATTTGTTGCAGTGGAGTAAGAGGGGGCGATTTGACTCCCCTGGCCAGCTAAATGTAAAAACCAGGGCCCTGCTTATCTTATATTTTGGTTTTAATATTCTTTTAGTTGCTTTTCAATAGGTGTCGTCTTTTTGCGTTTTTCGGAGTATTTTCCGTTGATTTGGGGTTCTGGTATAGCCATCCACACCCGGATTCACCCTTATTTCTCACGTTTTCCTACGAGCTTTCACTAGTAGGTCACCTACAAAGGCCTATGTGCCTGTTCCAACTACGTTTTTCCTCTAGCTCAAACCCCTAGTTACGCCACTGATTTGCTGACTGCACAAACATCTCATTAAACAATTAATGCGATTTTTCCGGCGCTTGATCCTTACAGATTAGTAATTTCGTTTATTGCATTTATTCATATCGTATGTTGTCTGAAAATATACTTATACATCAAACCATACAAATAGGGTTTTCTTTCGTTCTGAAGATGTTTCAAGACAAATGTAATTGCGATTGTAATCGTGATTACTTTTAATACTGTATAATCGTAATCGATTACATTGTGATTTTGTTTAATCGTAATCGTAATCGAGCAGGTGGCAAGTAATCGTAATTGATTACATTTGTTCTGTAATCGCCCCGTGTCTGGTTGTGCGTACAATCGCTATGGTTGGTTAATGCTGCACAATAATTTTTTAGTTTTCAACATCAGTGATAACTGCTGAAAAAGTTCGCATAATCTGTGGACGTTGCCAAATCACAATTCCCGGTCACTTGAGGTTCAGGTTTCCGTGCATAATACAGCGCGTCCGCTCAATCTCCTTCCGCCCGTTTTGAAAACCAAGCGTACTTGGGAAAATACAGGAAAGTGCACTCTTTGAGATGACGGATAAATCACTTCGCATTAAACTTGTTATCGTGAGTTTGCTTGAACATAATTTAAACCAACAAATCTCACTATTTAATTTTCGTTGTTTTAACTCTACAAGCAAAGTTAACGCTGACGAAAGTTTTGTTTCATCTACTATTAAACCTGACACAGACCTACCAAACGTCAGGTAGTTGGACTTTTTTTATCACTGCAATTTCGCTGAAATTTTATTTGTCTCCTTGTGTTTAGGTAAATATTACATGATGCCATTTTTTTGCAAGTGGCCATCGCTTGGGCTAAACAAGTACAGTAGAATTGGTGTTGAAAAAAATTTTCCTTGATTAACCTGAAACTGCCATACCAAACGTCAAGTGATTGATTTCTTTTATTGCCACGATCTTCATAAAATTTTATTCACCTCCATGTGCTTAGCCACAAACCACATGATGTCGATTTTTGCATGAGATCATTGCCTCAATGTAACACAAAACTTTATATGTTACAGCTTCGCATAAGAAAAGAAACTGTTGTCTTATGGCTTGGCCTTGATTTTTCCTCAGTCGTTAAATAAATTATGTGTGGTTCTTAGTGTTTTTTGCATATTTTCATGCAAACGTTTTTCAGATATTGCGAAAAAGCACGGATGGACATTGAATGTATTGATAGGGAAACTTAATTTTATTATGGAATAAAAGAAATTTATGATAAGAGATTTTATATGAATAAGGTTTCAGTTCTGTGGATGCGTAGTGGTACGTGAAATCGATGTCCTATAACAATAATTAGTTTGATTGATTCGCTTGCTTGTCATCCTTGTGAAGATGCGTAACTTGAATAGGCCTACAGATATGTGCAAGTTTAAGATAAAAGCCGACCCGTCGGCAGATTCCTCGAAAGCTTTTACAGAAAATCGAGAGCTTCCAATTGTTGATGTCAGGAGGGTTATTTTTTAACGCTGATGCCGGCTGCTTAAGTTTGTCGCTGATGCCGAGTTTTTGCCGAACTAACGTGGAACCTATCGACCAGGTCAAAAGCAACCTGAGCTAAATCTTTCCTAATGCTGCTAGCTTACCGTACACAAATCATCCAAAACCAGCGCAAAACAGTGAGAAGAACAGTTACTCTCAACGTGTGCTGACAGAAGGACTTTTGCGAACTTTTTCCTTTGGCCACCACTCACACCAAAGTAGCGAATAGCGGTAGCGGTAAAATGGTGGTAGCTCGCTGCCGCATCCTCTATTTTTTTCAAAAATAGCAGCGCTCCCACTATCGCTACTGGAAAATTAGCTCGCTATTTTAGTAGCTCGCTACTGCCCAGCTCTGACTACTGAGTACAGACCACATTAAACAGCTAGCCTGCTTTAGCTAGTCTAGACTAAAGATCACAGGAGACCTACTCTAGCTAACCCTGGTCCAGGTACGTAGCAAACAACTGCTTTAATGTATACTGAAAGAGCCCTACCTTGCTACACCAGAAACAGACTAGACTCATGTTGATAAACTTGGCATGTGCAATCAGTATGGCTTGGACTGCACTATGGTACTGAGATTGCACCACAGACAGACTTGGAGTCGTGGCACAGAAGGCTGAAGAGATGCTTCCGAAGATACTAAATAAATGATTGTGCAATGTGCAACTTTTTCCAAGACTCCGAATGCTCGAAATATCGAGAAAAGCGTTCCAGTTATCCTTATCCGTATCCGTTTCCCGTTTTAAAGCAGTTTTTGGATATCCGCGTCGGGTTATAAACTCACTATCTTTCCGATGTCAAGCGAAATTTCTGACTTGTTATTGTTTGTCAGTTATTTCGCTTCTCAGAGTAAAGGATTAAAGTTTGGCAATTATTTTTCAATGTGTGTTGCGTAAATTAAAATTTTTTGGTTGAATGTCAGACACCCACAACAAGCTATCGTACGCGAATAACTATAACCACTGAAAAATATTGGACTTAGTCTTAGACCTCAATTATCTTTCTTTTTCTAACCCTTATCGAAACCTTAACCCGACACACTCATCTAAACACAAAACCCTAAACCCTAACCACCAGTTTCCTCAGCATATTTGATATGTAGAATATTACTCTGTGCATGCGCACTTGGCATGAAGTCAGAAATTTCGCTTGACACCAGATATCCAACTGGCAAACCGGATAGTGATCATCTCTGGTAGGTACGAGTTACGACACCAAACTGCGACAATGGATCTGCAAGCAGCCCGTAACCAGCTTGTGGCACCAGGGGTGGTAAAGAGTTTTCTGAGAGGGGGACGAATTTTTTAAACTATGTCCAATAGTTTTAAAATATGTCCATCACATTTTCCCAGGGGGGCGAAAGTTTTTCTAGGGAGGGCTTCGCCTCCCTGCGCCCCCATGGTTACGGGCCTGTCCGCAAGCCTTTGGTGTTTCCTTGGTTTTATTCATCGCCAAGGCTATGGCATCGTAGTTGGCAGGTTTGATGTTACTTGTAGAACAATGGTTCTCAAACACTGCTGTAAGAGCCGCATGCAGCTCCCAAGCATCCTTTGTGCGGCTCTTAGCAGTCTTTCAGCAACACTGAATATTTTGTGTAACATACTGCGTCAGTGCAATAACACAAAACGTGTCAATTGACTTGTGATAAAATTTTTCAGTGCTGCTCTCTAACAAAATTGGAGGTCTAGATTTGGCTCCATTCCGTGAAATGGTTGAGAACCACTGTTGTAAAAGTAAGAAAGACGTTGACTGCCACAACATCTAACTTTTTAGTCAGAATAATCAAACCAGGTCTGTAGTAGTGTACTGTAGCGATCTGAAAAGAACAACCGTAAGCCATAATGGGTAGGTATATAACATAATATCCAAAACTTTTTTAGCTGTGTTAACATAAGATACCCTTGCAGATTTGAACGTGAATGCCCGGCACGCCATTGCAAAGTAGGATTTTTTTATTAGTAACCATTCGGCTTGGGTAAAATGTAAAGAACGGATGTCCGTCAGCGCGAATATCATTAACGGATGTGTGTTGACGTAAACCGGAGTGGAAAAATACCTCGTTACACAATAAATAAAGTGAAGATGCAATGGAAAAAATCAGGTCTACTTGTGATTGCAATTTAATATAATTTCCCCCGAATTGCGATGTTTTTAATTTTTTATATTTTCACAACTGTTCAAACCTAAATTTGGGTCCCACTGGAGCTTGTCGCCAAAAATATAATAATCTTGGTGTGAGACGGATGGTGGCTAAAATTATGACTTGGCCAGAAACAAATAATGATATTTCTACCGTTGTGGTGTCATTACTCCCCGTTGAACAGCGCTTCTCAAACTTTTTCATCTTGCGGACCCCTAAATCATTTTATTATTTCTTGCGGACCGCTGAATACTGTAAACAACCAATAAACAACATACGGACTCCACATGAACAAAATGCACAAGTCTTTTATTCGCACAGTTGTCTCCCAAGCAGGCTCATCTGAGGTTCAGTGAGATTTGTGCTCCTGACAACATTCTCCTGTAAACTTTGATATTCTAGGCTTGATTTTGGGCAAGCTAGTCGAATGTCTTGCTTAAAATCCATTCTGTTTTAATACTATTTTGATTTGATTTTCACCAAACTTGAAAAACCAGTGTGCACACTGATTCGTAGAAGGAGGCACGTAACTAGGGAGACGACGTCCCCTTGGAAAATTTTGCGCCCTCCTGGAAAAATATGTTGGACATAGTTTAAAAATTTTGGGCCCCTCTTCATCCCGCCTAGTGTCCCAAGCTGGTTACGGGTCTGCGTAGTAGTAAAAGAAAGGACTTTTTTCCATGCCATCATAGCCACAGTACTGTAATTTTGGAGCTTAGAAGTCCAGAAATAAGGCAGTGAAAGTGAAGAGAATCTTATGTTGGCCTCATTATCAGCATGCTAATCTATGAGTTTTCTAAATCTTATGCGTAATCAACTTCGTTTATGTCAGCTAAAGAGGGATGGATCTCTCATCCATCCAGATCTTTTTGTTTTCAGCTCTGCAAATGGATCACTAATTGATACAGCTCTTTTTTCCCACATTACCTGTTCTTTCCTCTTAAGTTTCTGAAAACATGCGTTTATACTAAGAGATGGCTAACTTATCTTTCTTGTGACTTTTGAAGTTGTGAAGTAACAATGACTATTGTCAACCAACTTCAGTGATGTAACAATGATTTTTGATAGTACAGTGACGCTTATCTTCAAAACGTCTGAACAAGTCGGTCTACACAAGAAAATAAAACTGCAAATAGACAAGGAGAGGGTTATATTGTTATTGCTTTACTGGGAAAGTATTTTCAAGTTGTTCATCACTCTTAATTTCTCGAAGTTTTTGTCACTTGACAAACCCCCAAATACCACTTTTTCACCCCCTAGGGGTCAGCTGACCCCACTTTGAGAACCTATGCCGTAGAATATCGTTTTTCACGACTCCAGTTACGTCATTTTATATCCACAGCCAAGATCCGCTACTGACGGATATCGGTCTTTTACAGCGTACCTTAGGCTTACCGGCAAGCTTCACTAAATTTCTGGCGAAATTCACTAGGAAACATTACATTTACTAGAAGCAGCATAACGTGAAAGTCATAAGTAACTGGCCACAAACTAGCATTGCTTAGCATAGCAGCGCATTATCACAGTGGTATAAAAAAGCAATGTAAACAAATGTGGACTTTTCTTGAATTTTTCTTCTGTGCAAACAAGTTTTATGTTTTCAGCGCGGGAGCCACTCTTATTTTTTCCTAAACTTTGCATGGTAAATTGTGCTTTACTTTGTGATTCATCACTGCTTATTATGAGTGCAACAGATGAGAATTAAGAACTTTCAACTATTTCAAAAAAGTCAAAGGTGAATTTCGTGCTAGAAGTTTTTTTCTTTGAACACAAGGGCTTTTGAACATTATTTCTTTGAACAACTGGCTTTCAAACACATCTTGGCATTTGTGTTGATGCAAATGTGTGCATATTAGAAAGAACACATGAGAGAGGTAATCGACTATGTATTTTTTTGCGCTCTTTGCACAGTTTGCCCTGGCAACTCTGTTAGCTGGAATCGTCAAGACTGCAACAGGTAAAGCATGCAACAAGTGCATAACACTCAGTCAATTGGGACTGGGCTGTGTTTAAATGCTGGGACACAAAGGTAGTTTTCCAAACAGCCATTCTCTTGATTCTGGTCATAACAAATAACAAAACGTCCTCAGACATTGACGGCAAAAGCAGCTACTGCCTTTCCAGAATTTGTATATGTTGCCGTTGACTTGATTTACGTTTCTGCTAGTAATTTTTCTCTGAATCGTCTGAACCTGTGACTGTTGTTTTTTCGCTGATTTTCTCATGGTGAGAGCGTTGCTTGTAAAAACTACCAGATTAAGTTACTCAAAAGTTTGGTGTATTCTCTTAGTTTTGTGTATCTGATATAATTCATTTTCCATTCAACTTGAGGCACATCAAGACAATTGAAAATATTTGTGTGAAAACGAACAGAAGCCGGAGCTGGAGCCGGAGCCATGAAAAAAGAGAGCTTTGGAGCCGGAGCCACACTCATGAAAACCAAAAGCTCCGAAGCCGGGGCTATTTTCATGAAAAGAAGATCACCTGATCCAGAACTGTGTCACTTTTACGTCGGCTCCGTAGCCATGGATAGTACCAATGTTGCTGCTGCTGATGTTAACAACAGATTTGATGTTTTGTGAGACAATTTTCATGTCTGATGTTTTGGCGACAAATCTGACGTTGCCGGAACTGTTATTGTTGTTTCCACATTTCTTCCCTTTCTAGGTTGAAAATAAGTTAGATTCATATTTTTTGATTTTTTTTAATCAATCTCTCAAGTCTCAACCTCATGGGTGGTTGGTTGTCGTTCCGGTGTCAAGCGAAATTTCTGACCTCTGCGAAATTTCTGACCTATTATTGTTTTTTAGGCTATTTTGCTTCTGAGAGCAAAAGAACAAAGTTTGGCAATTACTTCTTTGATATTTCTTGTGTAAATTAAAACTTTTTAGTTAGATGTCGAACACCCACAACAAGCTAAAGAACGGAAATAACTGTACCCACTGAAAAATATTGGACTGAGTCTTAGATCTCAATTATTTTTCATTTTCTTACCTTAATCAATATCCTAACCCGACACACTTACCCAAACACCAAACCCTAAGCCCTGATCATCAGTTTTCTCAGCGTATTTGATAAGTAGAATATTATACTGTAAGTAGAATATACTTGATGTTTGTTGATGATATGTGTGTGTTCTGTCCAAGCGTACGTTGGTTGCAAAGAATACTAGATGTGTGCCAGGCGTATGCAGAATCGCATGGGATTATTTTCAACTGCAACAAAACTGTTAGCATGACGTTTAAGGCTAAGAGTGCGAAAAGAACTGCCACTCCATTATTGAAATTGGGTGGTCAATACGTAAAATCTGTTGACCAATACAAATATCTGGGGATTGTATAGGATACTGAGCTCTCAGATGACAAAGACATTCAAAGGCAACTACGATATCAATATTGTGCAGCAAACAAGCTGCGAGCCTCTTTTTCCCGTTGTTCAAATGCAGTTAAAAACGTAGCCTACTTTTTCGTTCCTTTTGTACGCCCATGTATGCATCAGAACTATGGTGTAACTTCAGGAAGTCATGCATGCAGAGATTGCGTGTGGCATATAATTTTGGATGCAGAGCTCTATACAAACTGTTCTGGAGAGCGAGTGTTAGTAGCCACCAGGTTCAATGTAACATTCCTACCTTTGAGGCTCTGTTACGAAAATACACGTTCCTGTTTCTCGAAAGATGCAGAAAATCTAACAACATATGGTTACGTGCTTTGATGCAGTCAGATTGTTTGTATTCGTCTCTATTCTTTGAACACTATAATAGCATTTTACTCTGTGAATGAGTGATCGAACTTTGCTGTATCCGTTTGATCGATGGCGTGTCATGCCACAATGCTTGCGCATTTTACCGAGACTCGACCAATTTAGGAATTAGCGCCCTACTCCGCAGTAGTTTTGTAACATGTGTTATGTGTTAGCTAGCTTTAGTGTTAAGAATGTGTCCGTAACCGTATGGTTCTGTCTTCAACGCAGTTGCAAAAAGTGTCTGTAACCTTGTGATTCCGCCGGCTTCATTGCCTTGTACTTCGTACTGTTTTGTCTGTTTTTATCGACATGCGTTCTGCACAGTGTGTGTGTTTATACTATGGACTTTGTGTCTGCTCACAAACAAATTAATTAAAAATTAAATTAATTATTCTGTGCATGCGCACATGGCGTGAAGTCAGAAATATCGCAAATTAGAAATTTCGCTTGACACGGACTGAAGACGCGCGAAGCGCTGCGTTGAGAACAACATTTTATGTTACGCACGAATGATTTCTCCATTTCGTGGTCAGTGTTGCCACTTCAAGGGTTTTTTTCACTAGATGTGGGATTTTTCTGTTTTATCTGGGGTTCTGGGGTTTTTATCGAAAATCTGTTTTTTTTGACTCTGATCAAATTTTAGATTTTTCATTGAAGAATACAGTGGTTTCATAGGCGTGGTGTGTAGAGTCTGCAGCCAGTGCAGCTGAGTAGGGCTAGACTTAACCAAATAAATGTTCGAAATCTAATCATAAAACATTATGATAATGTTTTACAGATTAAGCACTGACTAGCGATATTGTCAGTATGTTTGAAAATAGACTTCAACTTGTTGAAAATTTGCTGCAAATAATGCATTTTACCTTAATTTTTCATGTACAAGTACTTGTAGGCCTAACGTACATTTCAAGGGCTTATTGGTTGGTTTTGACTTTTTCAACATTTTTTATGTCTGGGTTTTTTAAATATTTTCTGGGGTGATTTCAAGGTAAATTCTGGGGTTTTTCTTCAAACCTGAGTGACAACACTAGTTGTGTTGCAGGCAGGGTTGCCAGGTTGGCCCTTTTGGGCCAAATTTCAGAAATTTGGTCCCAAATAACACTTGCTGGCCCCAAAATTTTCGTTTGGCTTTTTGGCTCTTTTCCTGGATGGATGTCTCATTGTCTGACCACCCTGGTTCATGTCTGAGAAAAAAAACATTTTTTTCACTTTTTTAACTAATTTGTTGCAGATTTTCACCATATTTCTATATTTTGAAGGTTTTCAATTAGCCTACAAAATTTTGTTAGGATCCTTGGATTTTCTGATTCAATGTGAAAGTATGTTCACCAGAATACCTGTTACTTGCTGCTGTAGTTGTGGAGGTAGCAGTGAGAACTGTCACATTACCTAACTAACTGTTATTTATAGGTGACGCACATGTTTGTTGGTTTTGTTCAGATTGTTGTTGGTCGCTTTAGTACTTATTGAGGATGATAAATTTATCTCAGTTGGTGGCCACACATGGAAATTAAGTTGTTCTTCTACGATCTTTTATCATCACTTGTTTTGCTGTTGAGCTACAGTACCTACAATTGTAATTGAGGAACATTGCCATTTAATAAATTGCTAAGCATCTTTATGGATTCATTTCACATGACTTTGTAATTGCTGTTAAAATTGGAAAAAATGCTTGGTCCTTTTGTTGGTCCCTTGTGTTGGAGTTTGGTTCTTTTTTGGCTTTTTTCTGGACTAGATTTAGCCCCTTGGCCAAAAGTAAATCTGGCAAACCTGATTGCAGGGTTGGTAGACCAGATGAGCACATGGTGGGTCTTTTACCAATCCTTTGTGACAAAGGACTTGTTTGTGTAGAAATTTGCTTTAAGTTATGCTATACTTTCTGCATAGCAGTGTCTATTTTGCTGCCAGGATGGCAGCAGCAAAAGGCTTGGTAGAAAGGAAGTAAATGTAACTAAAAGATAAACCTACAACCTAACTCTAACCTAGTCCTAACCCTAACGTAGCCCTAACCTATCCATAACCTAATGCTACAGTAACACTAACCTAACCTTAACCTAACACTAATCATAACCTAACCCTAATTATAACCTAATCCCAACCTGACCCTAAGCTAACAAGACCAACCCCTAAACGTAACACCTAAGCGGAGCCTGATCAAAGCAAAGAAAAAACAAAACAAAAGGGAAGTCTGCAAGGTGAGAGTTGAACTGAAAACCATTGGCATAGTAGCCATAACACCTAACTGTTACACCACGAGGAGGACAGCAATTCCTTGACGAAGCGAACTTTTTTGTCTTGCGTCATGCCACGAGACCGAATCTTTGACTGTCGGCACAATAGCTCCAGCTGATCTGTTGCCGCCAGAATATCGCCAGTAAAATAGACACTACATTTCTGCATTAGCCTCTATTCTACGCAATGCTGTATGCGATCTATTGATTGTGTGAACCATTATTTTGTTGCGAAAAAACAACACACTTTTTTGCTTTCACACTTTGCCCCATTCAAGCATGTGGCCACCATCTGTTTTACTATGACATATGGATCTTCTTCTGATTGAGATGAATTGTCAGTGGAGCAGCTGCTTTCCTCATCCAAAAACTGAAGTAGTTAGCATTGGTAGAACCACTGTCTGTGTTTTAATGTTCATGTTGTCTATCAGCAGCTTCTTCATGTGAACCTTCCATAGGAGATTCTTTCCTTTTTTGACTTTTGTTTTGAATTGTTTTGATTCATGCTGATGTAAATAAACCAGCAATAACTCCGCCTAATCAGCTTCTTTTCGTGAAAGAATCCCATTTTTAAAATCATGGATATAGCAGAGTTGCAACCACATGTAGCTGGCTTTTTCGATGGAATTGAAATGTTGTCAAACATCCCCTCTGTAAAAATATTTCATGCTTTGCTGAAGTGCCTTTTTAGTTCAACCACCCCTTTGCAATCATTATCTTCCAATGTAATCATAATGAACTTTGCACTTGACATTGCTACAGAAATGTAAGAATTCTTTTTTTCATAAAAATTTAAGACATCAGCAATGATTTTTAGTAATGCCAGAACGATTGGCAAAATTTTCCATTCACAGGTTTTGAGTATTTGAATGCCAAACTTTTCAAATTCTATGTAGGCATGAATAATTGCCTTTTTGCAGCAGAAAACTTTCCAGCATTGCATGTGTGCTGCTCCAGCATGTTTCTTGATCCATAATCGAAGTATGCCATGGAATTCCGTCTCTTTTTTTGGCTCTCATTAACATAGATTTGGCTTTGGTACTGTGGCAAAACTTACGGACAATGCTTCGCATTTTTATAAGCAACTTTGCCACTGATTTCTGCTTGTTCAGGCTATTTGTAACAATAAGATGCAAGCCAGTTAGAAAACACCAAATTATTCAAAATGTTTGTTTGCATGGTTGTGTGTATTTCGTGTTTTGGGATTTGTTTATATCATGTTTTGTATATTTGTTTGAATAACAAACCTGTTGCCGTTGTAAACGAACATGACAGGACAGGTGGGACAATAGCCAAAACCTGACGCATTTTGTAACTAATTGGGCGATTGTCACCCCACACTGAATATCTCAAAAAATTTCCTTGGAACTTGGAAAAACATCAATCACATTCTGAACTGCTACCAAGTAAAAAAATGCTCAGTTTTCGAAGTCTCCCAAAACAACAGCAAGCTGCAGAAATTTGATTATCACCGCCTTTCAATCTGGTACTTAGACTTTAATCCCATTGTGTACTGTAGCTGGATGCTGATTCATGTAAATAGCGAATCCTTTTATTATGAATCATGGATCCCATGAGACCTTGTTATGGACTAACAGACACTAGAAATCAGCTCAACCGTGAAGCGAACCATAGAAAAAGCACTAGATGAAAAAAACTTAGCTGAACAAGGCTAAACAGTGCTTGCTGTCAAAAGCAATGTTGTTTAGTTGTAATAATATACCTTGTTCCAAACTTCCTTAAATGTTGGTGCTTGCCACCATGTTGTTATGTAATGTAATGCACAAAGCATGTTATGTAATGCACCAAACTGCTTAGTGCCTTGACAGACACTTTAATTGGTAAGTATGTAAAAATACATTGGAAGTCTTAAATGTTTCACAAGTTTCTGTTAATTGTCTATTTGGTGATGATGATTTTCCAGAATTGTTTAAACCTAACCACAGTATCAAGAAATGATATGTTAAAAAAACTATTAAATGCTTTCTGCCATCTGTGTGTACAAATTGCATTTTAGTTTCTTTTTTAAGTGACATAAAAAGTACCATAATTATAGGGCACCTAAAATGCACTTTTTGGAAAAAACCACCAAAAACAGTAGGAAATCGAGTGTTCAATAAAAGTTCCAATGAATGCTTTCTTAATTTGTTTAAATTGATTTTAGAGTTTTATATTTATGGGTAAGAAAGCATGCCAAAACTGCTGGGCAATCAACATGTTTTTTTTCAAAAATTCTTGTAAAGGATTTTGTTACTTTGTCCAAAATGCTTGTGAATGTGTTAAGATTCGGCTAAACAGTGCAATGCCCCAAAATTATTTTAATCAAAATTAACCTCTGGGGGCCTTGAATGAACTTTTGAGTAATCAGCTTAGCTATGATTATTGTTTGCTCCATTGTGTGTTTACAAGATATTATTGACATTTTTTCGGAGTTAATGAGTGGGCGTCGGTTTCAACAAATCATGAAATATTCAACGACTCCACTTCAACGACAACGAGCATATGCCAGCAAGTCGGGAGGACAAGTTGTACAAGGTCCCATCGGTATACAACTTGATTGTAGAACGCTGGCGCTCTTTGTATAACCTCGGCGAGTTTATTTCTATCGACGAGGGCATGTTGAAGTGGAGAGGAAAGTTATCGTTCAGGGTGTATAGCAAGGATAAACCCATCAAGTGTGGTATCAAATCGTATATTCTGGCCGATTCGCATTCCAGATATTGTTGGAACATCGCCATGTATCACGGCGTGTCGAAACCTCTTATTGAAACTGTCACCGGATTGCTCACTCCACAGTGCATGTCACGTTGGCATACGCTGTACATGGACAACTTTTACAATAGCGTTGCCATCTGCTCGAACGCCAGGTACACATTGTCGGCACGCCCAAAAGCCACCGTGGCGAACCTCAAGAAATTCGTGATGCATGCAGAATGAGGACGGGCGATGTCGTTGCCAGCGACAACGGCAAGGTACTCGTGCTGGCCTGGAAAGATAGGCGAGTGGTCAAAGTAATTTCTACAAAACACGATGCCTCCGCAACAACAATCTCCAGAAGGAAAAAGCGAGGTGGCGGAGCGTTGGAAGAAGTCAGCAAGCCTACATGCATTCTTGATTACAACAAGCATATGTCTGGCTTCGATTTGCTGGATCAAACGATTCCATACTATCCCTTCACCAGAAAGACCCTCAAGTGGACCAAAAAGGTTTTCTTGTACATGATGGAGATCAGTGTTCACAATGCCTTTGTGTTGCACAAGGCAAAGAGCAGCAGAAAGAAGTACAATACTTTGTACAAATTCGTGCTCCAAATCATCAGTCAGTTTGACAGAACACAAAGAGCCGAATGCTGCGGTGGACGACAATGACGACACAGACACACCAATAGCGTCAAAGCAGCCACGGCACGACCCTGCAGATCGTTTGGCTGGCGGCTTAAAGCGACATAAGATCGCAATTTTTCCACCAAGCCCAGCAAAGCAGTCGCCGAACAAGGCGTGCAGGGTCTGCCGAAAGCGAGGACGCCGGCATGATACACGTTATTGCTGTGTGCATTGTGGTGTGACCTTGTGTGCTGTGCCCTGCTTCAACGATTACCATTCGAAGCAGTATTATTAGTTTGTGTTAAATTTTTTTTCTTTTCATTTTCGTGTTGTTTGATTATGAAAAACTGCATCAATGGTGCCGTTCTTTGGTTAGAAAATTTGCTATAACAAGGAAACATGCCACTAAAATACAGCACGAACGAGACCTTTGGCAGGCTAGAACCTCGCAAGCAGCAACACACATTGCAATAAAAGAAACATCTGCTGGATTCTTAGACTTAACGAGGCAACAGGTCTTGAATCAGATCAGGTCTCCAACCTTTTTTTTGTCAGAAGGACGCATATGCTATCACTCAACGATTTGAGGGCCGGACATCTTACGTAATGTGATTGCTTTGGGATATGTTGCATTCTACCAAATCACAAATCTTTCATAGATTTATTGTTTTTTCATTATTGAGAAAATGCTTTTGCGGCTGGATGAAAAGGCTTCGCGGGCCAGATGGATTGGCCTCAAGGGCCAGATTTGGCCCGCGGGTCGTAGTTTGGAGACCCCTGGATTAGACGAACCGCATTCGCACTTCGCGACATTGAAGACTTCAGCAGTTATGCGACAATTTCGAAAACAGGCCAGTGCCGAACGGTTGGCGGCACACTGAGCCGCTCAGTGTTGAAGGTGTTAATAATATTTGTTGACATTTTTTCTGAACGAAAAATTTTGACTTTGTATATTTCAGAATAGACCGTTAAAATTTGCTTGAGTTAACTGTTCGAGAAAGCTATGGAAACAAATGACATCAGCTCTGATGCGGAGGATGTTCATTCCAGATTGTTGCTCGCAAAGCTTGATGTCAATGATTTCCTTCAACCTGTTCAGATGTTGAGGTTTACCCAGGATGCATCCGCCCAAAACGTCATGTTACTTCAACTGGACAAGCACCTGGTTGAAAGCATTGAAGTAGGGAAGAAGTGAGTCTTAGCATGAAAATATTATTTCTTAGTGCCGATTTAAAAAATTGTCTATAACGAAATTATGTGGAAATAAGCATATAGATTGATTTTGTAGCAAAACGACCCATTGGTGCAACTAAGAGTAATCTTTGCTAGGCCTTAAGGAATTGAGTTTCCACATATAAATAGAAAGCAAACATGACGATGAAGGTAACGGCAGAACCAGCCATTGTAACGGCGCCAGCAACACGACTGAACAGCATGGGCGGCTTAAACACTGATGTCGTTTCAAAGTACGGTACTTCACACACCCTAATCAACGAAAAACGTCCTTTTAATACACGCGAGGGCTCCAGATAATGGCAACAATCAATCTGCCAATACGGACTGCAATTTCCCCATCACGTAGGACGGCCTAATGTCGCTACCAGGCATTTCAACCACCAAATCGATTACGGCAGATGTGGCCAACCAGCAGGAGACCAATAGCCACATTTCTTACTGTGTTACCGCAAAGTGCCACATCATACACACGGGCACACATGCATATCACACCATCTGTTTTTCAAACACATGCCATTGCTCAGGTACATTTATCATAAATATCACACATCAACATGACTACGACAGAACTCATCAAGCCATTTGTTGTTTCGCATGTTATTTTGTGGGACTTGTGGTAGAATTACGTAAGAGCCGTATGCGGCTCGCGAACCGCGAGTTGGCAACCCATGGATTAGGGGTCTGCGTTGTCGATTTGGAAGTTGTAGCGGCGCAGAAGCTTCACCGTTAGGAGGCAACTGGCCAAAGTCCCGGTGAATATGTGTGACATCATTCCGCTCACAGGTATCCTTCGATAAACATTCTTCCACTTCGAGAGTACACGATGCAGTGTTTTCGTCACTGGTGCCTTCGTCAGCTGTTTTTGACAACTCCACTCTCACTTTTGAGTGTAAACCTAAAACATTTGAAGAATTCTGTCTTCCATCCGCATGACGTACTATCGGACAATGCGGCAGGGTTGCCAATTTGGGTTTTTTGAAGGCAGATTTTTCAATTCCCATTTTTTTTAAACACTTGGCTTTTTCGAAAATAAAAAAGCCAGACAAAATCTGGCTTTTTTCAGCCTGAAAGACTTGGCTCTGGCAAAACATTGTGTGAGCTGCATATATTCATTACAAATCTTTTCTGACGAGACTGCGACCATGCAGGGTGCACAGAATATTGCAAAGATTTTACTGTTGCCCTGAAAATGATCGATGCTGTTAATAAGAAACAAATTACGACAGTGTAATTACGGAGAAAGAAAATGCTTCTAAAAGTTGGATTTGTGTTTAGCAATGTTTCTGAGGAGTTTTAATGTCTATTTTGTGTTTAATTCTGTACGTTTTATGTGTATATGTCGTAAAACTTGCTATCTGGCTTTTTCGGGACAAGGTCTGGCTTTTTTGGCTATCTGGCTTTTTTCGGACAAGGTCTGGCTGACGGTAGTGCTTTTGATAGCTTTGACATTTATTTTTTCTTTAATTTGGTTCGTTCCATGCTTTATCATTTTTACTGCTCCACCATTTGCAAGACGTGCGATTCTGGCAGTAGCATATTGGTTTTTAGAAGCAAGGTAATTCCCAAACAGTCATTATTATGCCACAGCAAAATGGTCCAAGTAAAATCAAATAACCGTACTGTGCTGCGTGGATATAATTGCGTTTATCTTGTTGGATATACGTTTACTTACGTGTTAGTGTTTATCTTTAATAGCATAGCAATGATCTGGTGCATTTTAGCTGGCTATTTTGAGATAAGTCTAAAGCAAAATCCATTTTAGGCTGCTGATTCGAGGTCATGAAGATGATGCAGCAGTTTTATGCACCGAAGATGCAACATACAGCATTAAGAAAGCAATGTCATCAAATACAATGATTTTACTGGAAGACTGCTCAACCAATGTTGAAGAGCTTGAGCCGTACAGTGCTACCGACATAGATGAAAAGCAGCATGCTAACGTCCTTGTTCGAAATGTAATCAGTTGTGTTTTCTGTTTTTGGTATAGTTTTTGTTGTACTGAATTTTACACTGGCTAAGCGGCACAGTGGGTTTAGCTCACACCTCGGAAACTGGTCAATCAGGTTCAATTCGTGGACGGGTCATACCAAAGGCTTGCAGAACGGTGCATCGGAAGTTTCTCAAACACCAATGCAATCACTGGCGACTCGGGCTCCCGAGTTTTCGATTACGATTTACGTTGTAGAACGCTAGCTCACTTGCTTTGTGTATATGTGCCACCACCCACTTCACTGATTAAGTTTATGAATTCAGCCTTTTTTCATTGGGCCTTTCACTGTTCATATATTTTCTTTACATGTTTAGCCTTTCACGTTCATGTTGCAGGTGACCAGAATAAAACAATATCTCTCGTTCTCTCGACTTCGTTTGCTCGCTCTTTATTTGGGCGCATTCGTTAAAGCCCGAGCCGCCCTCGGCAAATAAGAATTAAAAAAATATATAATTCCTAAAAGATTGAATGTTTTTTGATGCAATAGATTTGCATAGAACATTGGGCTTGAATACTAATCCAATGGACAGTGCCCATTCGAGAGTATTTTCAAACAAACGAAGTTAATTGTCCAGCAGCTGGGGCTAATATGAATGAGGCTTAGTAAGAAGGGGGCTATCATTGCTCTGTGACGTGCGTTACGCAACGATGGACGAGTTCTTATGAAAACTTCAAATGTTGCTTCTAAAGTCTTAACTTTTCTAAAAGCAAATTACTTGAAATATCAAGTAATGACAAAATTGCTTTATTAAGTAATTACTAACTAGAACCCAGTGCTGTAGCTACCATCGTCCTATTATTCCTTTGATAAATCTTACTGTGTTGGGACACATTTTAATTGCTATCTAAAATTCAAGCCCTTGCTCTGTACAAACTGCATCCTGACTTAATAATGGGTGAAGATCAGTGTTGCTAGTAATCGCAATACGATGACCAACATCGCCTGGGTTCGATGCTATGGCCAGTATTTTCTGACGAGATCTCATGCAGAGAACACGAAGTTTTTGATTATTGCTGATCTAGAACTGAAGTTTTTAGACATCAAAAAACATTTCAACAATGTTGCTGTTTTTTTTAACGGACAAACTGTTATTAGCATGTTCATTGTTAAATCTGTCACAGGCTTTAGGTTTCTGCTCAAGTTACTTGGAACTGAAGCGAATTTATCCAAACACAGCTCGTCTGTATAAGTTGCTGCAACAGTCGCTGTACAGAGGACCGGCTCATGAAAACGATATTGATGCTTCAAAGTTGGTTAGTGCTGTTGTGCAAAGCTGCATTTTTCGCTGACATCTGGAGTGTTATGATCCTGAGCTTCTCAGTTAATGTTTTGTATATAAAAAAAACATCAGCAAGCTAAAAGATACATTTAAACCCTCACGCATGTAAACCCTGTTCGGTGTGATGTGTGATCCATACTGGGATAGCTCCCGACGCCAATTTTTAAGTTCTGCTTAGTAACCATGATATACTTGAAGAACGTAAAGATGTTCAATTCCTTGTTTTGTTGTAAAGCTATGTGCTAGCACCAGTTTCAATATTTCCTGATAACTAGCAGAAGCAGCGTATTTAGTGTCTTCCTGTGCGTACTACAGTAGGTCTTGCGCATTTACACGTCTCGAACTGGGTTTATGTTATTTTCGTGGCGTTAGCCTTATGCGCACATTTTCTATTGGTTTAAACAACGACCCAGACCACGTTTTTCTGTATTGAAATTACTGCTGCATGGCTTAATCTTAAGATGGTTTCCAAGTACTTCTACCTTTTCACATATAAATGCCTTTGATTTCCCTCTTCCGCATATAAAGGCAAAGGATGACCGTCCCTACGTATTTTGCCGTAAACCTTTGTTTACAGCTAAATTTGAGCTGTAGTTTGATGTAACTTAAAGTAGCGTTTGTAGTTGTAAATTAACGTCTCATGCAAGCTCGTCTCGAAACCAGGGTTGCGGAGTCGGAGACACAATATCCTACTCCGGGCTCTGACCTTTCCAAAATTTCCGACTCCGGGCTCCGACCTTTCCAAAATTTCCGACTCCTTAACATAAAAGGAATGAAAGTTCACTGTTAAAATCAATGGAAATTGTGACACACAGCAAGAAATCTTTGTTTCAACGAAAGTTTTAAAACAAATTGTACAATTTCAACAGGAGTTCCAATTTAGGAGTGTGATGTAAAACATGATCCAACTGGACATCCGGAATTGGACAAAAAATACGACTCCGACTCGCAAATTTGTTAGGAATCCGACTCCACCCAAAAATCTCCGACACCGCAACCCTGCTCTAAAAAGATTGTATTGAATGTGTCCTCAAATTGGCAACACCGCATGAGGTTTTTCATATTTTGTTCGGGACGTTTGCATAAGTGTGGAAAGTGTGCACTTAATCTAATTTCTTAGCAAAGCTTTCGATTTCTAAAGTTTGAAGATCGTTTTTTTTTAGTACACACTGTCCGATCTGATGGACACAGTTCAAGCCAGCGAGGAGGAGATAGTGTCTTACCTTTGTCAAATCAACAGCTGCTGTATAGGAGGTAAAGTCTAACTACCTGGTGAAGTTCCAATTTCATATAGTCTAGTTGAAAGATCGCTACAGTTTGGTGAGGAGCGATCCTGGCTTTAGTGTACCGGAAAAAATATTTTTTTCCTCCTTACGCTAGTTTTGTGACTGATCAAACCTTCGAACGAAAACTTTTACTGGTTTTAAACCGTTGCTAGTGTAAGAGATAGGATCTGCGAAAGGTTGCCAGTTACTGATTTCATTCACACTTCGGGTATGCAAGGAAGATTATACTATCGTGCAAGAGCTAATCATATTGTCTCTGCATCAAAGGCACCTTGCTCTTGCCACAGATTTTTAAACACTCTTGATTGTAAACATCCCATTAGAATGTTCTTGACCGGTTCCCAAATCGTCCAATCCAACGACTCCTTAAAACTTTTTCGACAACACAGAAAGAAAGCATTGCCTCCACCACCATCGACAAGCACTCAGTGCCGTTGATTTTCTTCCTTAATCTGAATTTGTGTTTTAACAATTCACTGTAGTTACGGTTTGTTCGAAAGTTTGTTGTGGAATTGCAGCGAACTCATACTTGCAATATATACCTTGTGTGGATCGCGGAATTTGCCGATCCTACAAATATCAACCCTACTCATGAAGTGCTATTAGTCTGAAGCTGCTTTTTTTTCGCTGAGGCATTTCGGTCATCTTTTTGCTGAGGCATTTTGGTCACTGAAAGATTTCGGTCACATGCCTCACAGTTGTATTAATACTCGCCGTAACTGTATTTATCAGCCTATACTTTCGGACATTCTGACCGAAATGACTTAATTTTTTTCGGCCATTAAAAAAGATTCGGTCCGTGGCCGAAAAAAAGCAGGTCTGAAGAAACGTGTACATGACGTAGCGTTGTGTTTTTCCATTGAACGTATTTGTGCAACAGGCAACTGGCGGCTGCTTGATTTCACGTACACTGTGAAAAGCATGGAGCACATTCTGCAAGTCGTGGAAGCCGAATCCTGGTCATACACGGAAATTCCTGTAGAAAAACTTTGTGAAACCGTTAATGACAGCGGAGAGCTTGTACCGAAGTATGTTCAAAGCAAACACAATATTTCGTAATAGTTCGTACAACTTTATGAAGTTTAGAAATTTACACCTTCTTCTTTTGAGCGAGTTCTGCCCACTGCGTGACCGCGCTAGATTTCGTGGCAGGTGCTGGACAGCCATTCGGTTGTCTCATCGTTTACACCCGATAAACAATTTTGTATCCTGAATTACGTCAAATTCGTCAAGTTGGTCAATTCGCAAAAAAAATTAATTGCTATTGACTCTATCCGTTTAGAGCAGTGATTCCCAACCTTTTCTTTGCTGCGGCACAACAAAGCTAATGAATCGAACATAACTATTAGAAAGCGCACTCTTTAGAAGAGTTAGCTTGAACCTTACGCTTGTTTCTGCCAACGATATGGGTTCAACAAAGTTCTCAAGATTTGAACATTTCGCGGCACGCCTGTTGCAGAGTACCGGCTTAGTTTGCAAAGTACCGGCTTAATGTGCGTTTTGCTTGAACGTACATTCGCTGTCATTCATTCCATGTTAGTTCTTCGATTTTTCTTATGCCTTGGCTAATGAACCCCAAGAAATCCTCATCTCACGAAATGGTTTCTACAGTCTATGATGGTATGGTATCCACATAGAAAGAAGTATTATCTGTTAAATACATAACCCTCACGAAAATGAAGAAAAAAGCATATTGTTGCAATTGTGCTGAGATTTTGTGTCAAGTAATTGGTTGAAATATTTTGTCCAAAAAGTGGTGTAAGGGCAAAATTTTGCAGGTAGATTTTAATAAGACAAGAATAATGTAAATTAAGCTTAAGTCTGCTTCGCTGAGCCTGGGCGTATGAAAAATTGCAGTAGACAAAAAAATTCCAGCCAAGTAGAAGTCTATTTTCTTCATGTTGTTTAAATGTTAAACAGTTTAGAAAAAGGTTGAAGCGGAATTTTTTTCTGGTAATAATGACTGTTTGATGTTGGGAATCCGTCCTGGTTTTACCATTGTGGATAAACTTTTCCATTTCAGTGGCCTTCGCAATTTCATTTTTTCCCATAAAGTTTTCAATTTCACCTTCATCCAAGCTATACTCGTCACGTGCCATGTCTTTCCGCGTTGATTTTTTACTTGAAATGTATGATCATTTTTTTAAAAAGTAAAAAAAATTAGCATATAATCGATCATACATTTGTAGTAAAAAAATCGACTTTTTACTCGAAATGTATCGTTTATGTTAGAGCGCAGTCGACTTTTCACTTGTTTTCGCATTTTGTTTGTTCCTCTCGTTAAATTTCTTCTTCGTTTCCAGAAGTTCTCGCGATTATTTATTGTGTAGAAAAGTTCTTCTATTCCAACATGCACGTTTGATTTTTAACGAGTGTTTGTTTTTGATCGCAGCTTCATTGTCAAGCATCTCTTAAATTGCTATGGCACGAAATTCGCATCCGACGGAATTAATTACGTCGAACTGGATGAGAGAAAGGTAGGCTTGGTCTTACCGCTAGCAAGTGACCACGTAATCCATCTGCATGTGCGATGCCTTCTGTTTGGAGGTTAGAGGTTGAGACTTTCGATCTGACGCTCGCCATTTTCTTTGAACCGAAGACCGAAACACTTCATATGGAGCTGCCAATTTTTTATACTTTATCTACATATGGTGCGGTGGATCAAAATGGCGAAACGCAAAATAACCGTGGTTGAAAAGCATACCTCGGGGTTAATGTTGAGATTCGATTTTTTAAAAGTAAGTTTGTTCAACATTACGCATCTTTTGTTGATATTTTGTAAGAAAAAGATTAATTCTATCGTTGCCATTGAAGCGCCAGTTAAGCTTTGATTGCAGTCGATTACTGCCATAAACCCTAGATCGCCAACGTCGGGAGTATCGTTCCTGGAGGATGTTATGAATAACATGATTCTTATGTAAACAATCGCCGTAGCGCGCTGCTGGCTTCAGTAGCAGCCGACATTGGTCTGCATCCTTGGAGGGCTGGGGTGCATGAGCTGCCTGACGCGGTAGAATTTTCCACTGTGAGAAGTTTGTGCTTTCGGGAGAGTACGTATTCCGGCGTTGCAGATGGCGTGAGGGTTTACCGGGTGATTTTCTTTTGTCTTTGCAAGGTTAGTTGAGGCAATCCGCAGACATACTGAATCATAAGGTGTGTTATTCCAAGGTCCAAGTGTGGGCGTCGCCATTCCTGTTGAGAACGACGCATTCTATTGGTTAATCGCTGTTTGAGTTCATCTTACCTTTGCAGCTTCAATGAATGCAGTAAGACGTAATTCCCGGTTTTGATTGTAGCAGTTTGTGTTGCGTGATCATGCTGGTCTGAGTTATTGGAGGGCTGGTGCATGATCTGCTTGGCGCGATGAAATTTTCCACTATGAGAAGTTAACTTTCGGGAGTATGCATCCCGGCGTTACAGTTGGCGCGAGGGTTCACCTGGTGATGTTCTCTTGACTTTGCAGGCTTAGTTCAGGCATTCCTCGTCACCTGTACCCCATCTGTCGTGACTGCTTGTGAACATATGTCATTTTGCTGGTGCAAAACATGTTTGCGTGTGTAGTGGTGTGCAAAATGAAACGACCACCAGCTTTGGCAACACTTGGAGTAATAAATGAATAAAAATTGAGTAGAAAAAATTTCGCCATTTTTTGCATGCCTACCATATAGACTCCAATAGCAATAAAGAGCTGTAATTCACTCACATGCTTCCACTACCTCGTTACTAGCATGGAGCAAGAGAGCTTCAAGTCAAGTATATTTTTTTTATAAGCAGTAAACTTTACTCATACATCATAATTCAGTTATTTTATTGTTTTTTCCTTTTCATCAATAGCAGCATCAAGTTGAAGTACTAAGTAACTTTATTAGTACACAAACAACGTAGTAAGAGTTAAATTTCCAGTGTAGCTTTGGTAATCAACCTTACGTGGAAGAAAACTATTTTTTCTATATTTTAAAAACGGGTACCATTCACCCTGGGTTAGTATTCGTGTGGCCAAAAACCAGTGTTGACGATCTGGGGAAGTGCACTAAGCAACTGGCGTTTCAATGGCGGCTGCCCATTTGTCCGTCAACGGACACTTGGCGCTTTACGCAGCTTCGTTACTTTTCTACCATTAAATGAGAAATGCAGGTAAATGCAAATGTCGAAAGTTTTTTTTTAAGATTCATTGAGTGCCACGAGAAGCAAGAGATGCAAAGGAGATATATATAAGTTAGATGAGCATGCTTCGGCCGTATGTCGTGTGTGTTGGCGCAGATGCTGCTTCCACCAGATGCTGAAATAGATCTGACGCATTTTTCTTGTAGCGCAGCCGTTCGGCACGATTGAAGCCAACGCTACAACTGAGCAGCTCAGTTCCTTCGCGGCACCGAAATTTATCACTTGGTGGCAGCAACTCCGCTGCAACGCGCGCGTCTATGCCGCGCACGCGTGTTTTCAGCTGAAATCATGCTCAGTTGCATTTTTAGCAGAGTTTTTTTGAGAAATGGCGAATAAAGCTGTACATCGCGCGTTCCTTCCAATCCTCTTTGCTTCGCCACACCTGGTATTCTTGTTTGCGTTGCTGGCACCCGGTCTTTTGCCACTTGAAGCTATAGTCTGCTTTCACTTGTGACGAATATTCTCGATGCTTAACGCATTCCCTCAGGTCTGTCGTTTCTTCTGCGAAATGCTCCTCCGCGAAGTGAACCGGCTCCGGTTGACTGACTTCGTTGACGTCATGAGAGAAGCTCTTCCGGCGGGAATGACGTTCGATGAAGCTCATCTCCAGGTAAGAGAGAAACGACCTGTTGCTTGGCAATGGTTGTGGTAAAGGCAGTTTTTCCGAACTTTTTTCTCGCTTAAGTCAGATTGCGTATTGATAAAAAATGGCGCTGTCCACTGTTTTCGAAACGTTGACTTCGTTTTTGGGATAGTACCAGACTTAACATATGTTTTTAAACACCACTTTGCTCGAATTTTATTCCATCGCGCGGCTTACATTATTGTAAGTTTAATAGACAAAACATTTTGTTTTCAAGACACCTGATACAGTCGCTTGACCCGCTTGAAAATCGGCCCATGGCTCACCAACGTGCCTTTGTCGACTGGTTAAAACAGCGGCCACAACCAAATAGTTGGGTAACGTCACAGTGGAAGAAATTCCCTATTCAGTTGCTTTTAGTGTTCAAATTAATTGAACCAGTGCTCATAAAAGCCCCTTTTTTCTTTAAGACGTTCACCAGCTGTTGGATTTAGCACTAACCGATATTTTTTCACTCTTACGTTGATGTGAGATTCATCTTGATTTTTTGATGTTGTAGCATTGACATAAATTTTCAAAGAAAAGGGCTTTGAAGTCTTTCATTTTGTTATTTTTCTGCAGTTGGCGGCGATCTAAAGCGGCCATAAAAACTTCATATTTAGTTAAGATTTTCCATGAAGCAATGGTTGTTGCAAACGTCGTAATTCTCTCCAAACAGCATTTGCGTTATCAATTGTTGGCCAGCGTCACTCAAAACGCGTGTCCGTTCAAAGCAGGTCAAAGTTCATGAGATTTACGTACTTCGACAATCCATAATCCACTGTCGCCGCTCGTAAGAAGCCCGTGCTATACAACGTGTTTAAGGAATCCTGTATTTAGTTTCCTTACATACACAATATATATCAGGAAACTATGAAAAGGAATCCGGGACCTCAAACTCCGCGAAGGAACATTTTTAACTTCCCGCAGACAGTGATCAAGTCAATAGCGATATGTTGCAGTTACTGTACATGTCGTTTACAAATTTTTGAAATGTCAATGTAAATCGTCGATGATGTCCCTTTTACACCCTTTGTTTTTTCAGCGAAACACTTCGCAAAATGCTCAAATCACAAGCAAGGTTTCCAATGGTGAACGAAAATAATGAATTTCAAAACTTCATAATTTTATTCGCAATACGGAACAGGACGCTGAAATCTAATCAGCCAACCTCCTGCCCATGCCTCGAGTTACCGGCGTTTTGATGAGACAAACTCTTTGCCCTTGATCTCTGCATGATACGTACAGTACCATTCGCTTCATGCGGTTACCAAACGATATACCAGTGTAGCGACGTTTAAACTTTAAACACGGCATCGCTTCGCTGATTCGCCACGCACCCAATTGCCAAGCCATGCTCACCCTTACCGTATAAGGGGTCACGATGTTGGGCAAGTTGCCGCAACGAACTGACGGTTCTTAAACGTAAACACTGGCAACACACGGTCCTACTGCATTAACGTTTCCTTCGAAAGTAATCAACCTTGCCCAGTCGTCCAATGAGCTGCTTCCGCTTCACGAGATCATTTGTTACGTCACACAGGGCCTGGTGGTCATAGATCGTGCCGCGAACGACCCTTCCATCCGGTTGTTCAAGTTCGAAGACCTGCCCGTGGAAATAGAAGCGAGAATGGACGCCTTGTTTCGTGCCAAGGAGAAGTGGACTCACGAAGAAATTGTTCCTTACATAGAGTAAGTGTCGACAAAATAATTACCCGACGTCAGGTGATGTTGTGAGCATACGGTAACTGGTTTTCATCAGCTGTGCCCAAGATTGAATATTTTAATTACATCTTAATGATTTAAAAAATTACATTTTTTGCAGAAACGTGTGCCTGGCCGATCAAACCGCTTCTTCGGTGTTATCGAAGTACGCCAGGGCTTCGACTTCCAAGGAAGGACTCAAAGTGTTTTCGTCCAGAAAGCCACTGTCATGAAAGTGGCGACCCATGAACCACGTGCTTTTAAATCCAAGAGAATAAACGAAGTCGAAGGATTAGATCACAGGACGTCAGAGCGGCCGCCCGCCCAGTGACATGGTGACACGGTTGAGGTGTTGAGTTCCATTGGACAACACTGCTGGTCCACACCACACCTGGCTCCCTGGTGATGCTGTGTTTCGACGGGAATGTTAATCAGCATTTGAAAGAGTTTTTATATTTTTTATGTTGCCCACCTCTAGACCTTTTCAAGAATTACTTACGTCAGTCGTGCGACTCAACTTACGATGGCTTTTGCGGCTTGACTAAAACCCTTTGGTACTCTGGATGATTTGCGGTCTTTCGATTACTGCACTTCATGCTTGCAAACCAACGCAATAGACGTAAACATGCACGGCAATGACAAGGAACACACAAATACATGAAAGAAAACCCTCCCCAATTCTTTTGATGGCATGCGGTCTTCCGGTTACTGCACTCCATGCTTGCAAAACCTGGGCATGTTTTGTTTGTTGTGTTGTCGACAAACGAACCGGTCCCTCGCGTCTGTTTCCATCAGGGTTTCCCTGCTCAGTTGTCACCACAAATCGCAGGCAGCTCACTGTTGACAAATCACTTTGCTGATTGTTGCTTGCGATCGTGTTGTTGTCCAACAACACTTCCAAAGAGCATTTCTAATTCGTAACGGACGGGAATTTGTTTCAGGTTTACAAACACATGACACGTCAAACATGTGCGGGAAATTGGTAGCGTTCCAGTTCATTGTTTCTCATCGTTCCTGTTGACCAGCGCAAGAAAATTTCTCTGATCATCTACAGAAGCTGTGCCTGAACCTACAGTCACAAGAGCATGTTTTCCTGTTTTCGGCTGTGCTGTTGCAAAATGAATTGTTTCGATACTGACCTTTGGTTCTAATAGGAGTTGTACTATTCTCCCGGGAGTTCCAGTAGTCCTGGACCAACAATGCAAAACGCTGTGCGGACTTCCCGAAACTCGTTTTTCAAAGGTTTGGGAGGATAGGTGAAAAGCGGGGCAGCGCAGCTTTTTTGTTTGGAATTGGATGTTAGCTGTTGGGACATGAATCTGCCGCTCCAGAGTTGTAAACGGGCCTCATTTTGAAGCCCGGCCCGAGCATAACATTTTATTTTGAAGCCCGATTTAGGCCCGAAAGTCACCAAGTGAGTCAAAATATTTGCAACAAAATCCACAGGAATTTGGGCAAAATCTGTGAAAACCTTTGAAACCTTCACAAAATCTCCAAAAATCCGGGCAAAGCCTTTAAAATACAGGCACACGTGGCGCCCAACATGCTTTGACTTGAAAAAATGGTCCCCAAAATCACATGAAGAATATTTTTTTTGGAAGTCATCCCACAAACGATCTTCATGAGAAAATATTCGCACAATAAGCAACCTGAAAATTTTTCGAGAAGTTTGGGAAAATTCGGGCAAAAATCCTTCTCACCCCCGAAAGTTTGCCTGCTCTTACACCTATGCTCTCCAACACCCTAAACAAATCCCTGCCCGGGCGATCGTCGACGGCGCTGGAAGGACGATTGTTGTGTTGTTACACTACTACACTCGCAAATTGCGTTGTGAAAGAACTATGCCGTCGCAATGCGGCCCCCCGATTTCGGGGTCCCCAAAAATTTTGGGAGTAAGGACAATTTCCAGCATTTCTATTCTTGTTTTGGTTCAACGCACGTTTTTTTACTATGCCGCTAACAAAATATCTGTATAGAACAGTGTTTCTTAATCTTTTTTCTACCACACCTCCCCTAAGCAAATGCCCTTTGTTTTTAGCCCCCTTCAAATAAGCTGTAAAAGCAATGTATTTATTGGTAAAATTAATGATCAAACTTTTCATGCTGTAGGCGCGTAAGGGCTCGCCCCCCCTAGAAACTTATTGGCGCCCTCCTGGGGGGAGCTTCACCCCCCAGTAGGGCGGGGAACCACTGCTGTATGACATTAACCAACTAATTTTGCCCTAACCTCAAATGCGCTATGGAATTTAATACAGTATTGTGCTATGTACAAACCATTTTAGTCTATGCCTGACCAATAACCGCGAAAGCATTAAAAATTCATTGGCCTGACCCGGCCTGTGTTTCACTGCTTATACTTTGCCGATGCACCATGTGGTCAGGAACAGTGCAGGTAGTCACTCAAATACAGTCATTCGCTGCAAAGGTTACATAAAATTATAGTGTGGTCAGTGGTGCTCTTGATGGGGGCACTGGAGCAGTGGTGTACACCTCCCCCCTGACAAGCTAAATGTACAGTAGAATCCGGGTCCCAACTTAGCTTACATTTCAGTATTTTGGATTCTTTGTTTTTAGTAGGTTGTTTCTAGCGCCTTTCAAAAGTTTTTTCCAGCAATTTAGGTTTTCCTATAGCCAACCACATCCAGATCACCATCACTTCTCAACTTTTGTCTGAGTGTTGTGAACCATCTACATGGCACCAGCGTCATCAAAATTTTTGGTTTTAAGTATCCGATCCTGTTTTTTGTGATACGTCGAATTTTTTTGAAATGACCGAAAAAATTAAGTCAATTCGGTCTTGTTTGAATAGGTAGGCTGGTGCATACTATTTCAACGAGTTTTAATATTGTTATGAGATAAATGACCGAAATGTCTCACCGAACGAAAAACCATTGCAGTCTACGTGACAACTTTTCTGAATTTAGAGACAAATCACAATTTTTGACATATTGGTATTGTAAATTTCATCCAAATGGTACCGAAGTAGAAGTTCATTTAATCATTGGTAAAAGATAATGGTCCAAACTGGTGTGATAGTAGTGAATGTGTTAGGAATTTCAAAAAAGCTACTAAGAAAATTGAAAATGCAAAACATCTACGCATTTGCAAGCAACATAACGCTGCCAAGGTATCGAATTATGAAAGACAAAACCCTTGTTGCTGGACTAAAAGAAGCTGAAGATACTGTGCAAAAGAACAGAGATACACTCAGACACACCATATTGATATCATTATGCTTCTTGCAAAACAACTTTCTATTTGAGCCCAGAAATTCAAAATGAGTTGGAATGCTTTTTCCAAGGAAATAATTGCATTGAGAACTTTGTTTACTTACTAAGAACATGGACAACTCGATCTGAAACTCTGTATAATGTTATTTCTGAAACAATTCAAGGTTTGGGCATGGACCTACAGATTTGCTAAGGATAGGCATATGATGGAGCATCAACTATTTCTAGTTCCATTTCAAATGTACTGCCAAGGATAAAAGCTCAAGTTTCAAATGCTAAGTTTGTCCACTGCTGTGCTCATAAACTATAGTCAAGGGGGGTGAAAAAAATGGCTCATAGTTGGAGTAACAAGCAACTACCCCCTTAAAATATTGAAAAAAATACTTAAAGGAATTGGTGCTGCAGAGGCATTTATTGAGTTTATAGTGTATTTGTTCACTTGTTCCAACCGAAATCCACAAATGGAGTTGGCAGATTTGTTTCAAAACTTGATTTTAGGTAGTTGATCAAAAGTTACACAAATTTTATAAACTTTTATGCTGCTTAAGAAGTCATTAGCATAAGTATGTCACAGTTGGCATCTGCTATGGTAGAGCATGTCTTTGCACACCCATACTGAGAAATTTGACAACTTAACATTGGCTTTTCTGGGTTAGTTCGTTTTTACCCTAAACGGATGTATTGACTTGCGCAAAGAAAAGCAAGTTTGCAGACAAAATTGTGTTTACCCCAGGTGTTCGTTTCGGCGTGCAGACAATTGAGACCACATTCATTTTACGCCACGTTAAAGTGAAGCTGTTTTAATTTATGAACCACATTTTTATGATCTACCTTCCACTTAGCAAGTTTGGGGAAACTAATTCGGGCCGGAATAGGACTTTTCGGTCTGAGCCGTTTCGGTCACGGGACATTTCAGTCAGACTATGAAATCTTACATTAATACAAAGACGAGCCGTTTGATTCAAAGCGCGCTACCTCCATCATCATACTGTAGGTTACCAAAGGTCGAGGAATACAACTCAATGCGTACTCTCTTCATGATTGGCAATATCGGCAAGTGCTGTCAGCAAGGTATTTTACTCGGCATAAAGTTCTTAGTTGTCGTGCAAAGTAACTGAATCAGTGGGTCTCGGGCTTAGCCAGAGTCTTTGATAACGATTTATAATATTGCAAAATGCAAGCTTGATTGCTTTGTGTATTTGTGGCACCACACATTTCACTGATTATGGTTGGTAACTTGGGATCTATGCGTTGGGCTTTATTATTATTCAAGTGTTTTCGTTCCGTGTCTGGCCTTTCGCATTCATGTTTGTTGTGGTTAAAATTAACCCCAACATTAAATCAAAGACAATTATGTACGGCGAAAAAGTACTCCTCTGACAATTTGGAAAGAGCTGAAGAAAATGATTGTCTGGATTGTTTGCGATGTTACAGAACACTTTATGTGTGCATGAATTTATTAACCTTTTCCATTACTAACTGTGGTTGTTGTGTACTACGGGGTAGAAGCCATCATAAACTAGGAACCCTAGTTAGGGATTAAGAGCTTTGTCATGAAATGAGACTAGAAAAATACTGAAAACTGTAAAGTGATACACCCACGGGATGCAGTATAGCTCAGTGTCTACAATCCTGGATAAATACGAGTGAAAGATATTCTGAACCCATGACGAAAATAAATGAAGAAAAACAATTCATGACCATAGCTCGATGGTTGAAACAAGCTGACCATACAGAAGAAATAAATCTTAGATTCAGGGATGAATCACCTACCTATGAAATATCACTTAAGAAAAGCCAGCGGATCAGAGCCCATCATCCACGGTTGTTATCTACTAATGCAGCATTTATCATGTATGAATGGGAAAGAGATGATACGGGCGAAAATCTCACCAAGAAAAAAATAGAAGCTGCTCAAAGACGAGCTGATCAGTTGAATCAGGAAAGAGAAGAATTTTTCAATCAACTGTTCACGGAGTCTTATCTGACTAATGAGGCTTATGAAACGATAGAAGAGTTCTTGAGCGAAGAAACACAAACATCCAATGACGAAATAAACTTGACTGAACAGGACCGGCAAGAAGCTACTCAGATATTGAAAGAAACATTGTGAATATCCAAACGAACCTCGCATGTCATATTTCGCGTGTGTTGCGTCACAGTCATTAGGTCATAGGGTCCATCAAAGAGAAACCTAAAACCTCCTCCTAGAGGAAAAACGAAGGGAGCACAGGGTAAAATGCCCATCAGAAAGAGACTAACCCATGCAATAGTGTGGGAGCACAGGGTAAAAATGCCCATCAGAAAGAGACTAACCCATGCAATAGTGTGGGAGCACAGGGTAAAAATGCCCATCAGAAAGAGACTAAGCCGTGTGATAATTTCGGAGCGCAGATCACACCGGCCCTCAAAAACAAACCAAGAAATAACTTCCTAGTGTAATTAGATGTTGTCCGTAAAAGCTCTGACGCTAGGGCACAGGAGTCAGTTGCTTCTCAGCAACCGCAGGGCGAACTTGGGGGGCCTGACAAATTCGTGAACAAGGACCGCCTTGTAGCCAACGCTCAAGGGAGCTTTAGTCTGAAAATTGCCGGCCTTCCAGGCACGAAGGTCCCGGTACGATTTGGCCATAGTCTGGATGTAGTTAAGGGTGTATGCTGATATTATAGTCAGACTTTGTCAAACAGCTCCGTAGAATTGTGTAGTAACGAAGTTCTGTCAAAATTTTATTCAACTTTGGACTTAGAAAATATTCTGGCATGTCAGATTTAACTAGGGAATAGAGTCCTGTCAAAATTTTCTAGGATTTAGGACTTTAACAAAAATAAGGAAATTTTAAAGTCAAAAAGGAAACGAAGTCCTGGCCAAATTTTTCATGATTTTGTGCTTAGAAAAATCCCAGACAATGGGGGGTCATCATGTTAGGATCATGTTCATGTGTTCGTTTCATATGTTTTAAGTCGCGTGTTCGTAGTTATGAGCGTAATAAACATTTATCCCCGCAGAAAAGGGTATAACGGTCCTGTCATCAGCAGCTAAGGTTGATGATATTGACTATTTGCCAACAAGGTAGTAGTCTTTATGGGACACAGCCTCGAGGACCCTGTCTAGTAAAAGTATAAGATAAACGTTAACTGTCATAAAGCGTTTAGCATAACTTGTTTTTGCACCGAGTCTCTCGTGGACGGGTACTCTGAGCTAGGACATCGGGTCCAGCGGGAGTCGTCGGCCGCAAAATGTTGCAGGTGACCTGAATCAAAAACAATCGTCCGTAGCAAGCGTTCTCTCGACTTCGTTCGCTCGCGCTTCACTCGGGCTCATCCGTTAGAGCTCGAGCTGCTCTTTGCAATTAGGCATTTAAGTATTTTTAACATAATTCATATTAAAGTTAATATTTTTTTTAACCAACAGATCTGCATAGAGCAGTGGTTTTCAACCTTTTTTGTACCGCGAGTCCACGATCCATTGTAGTAGCCCACTATACGAACGACCCCCATCTAAAACTCGATCAAACCAAATGTAATACAGCTGTGTGCATAAAAAATCTGCTCGCGTCCCCGCCAAAATAGTTCACGCCCTCTACAAATAAGCATTTTTTAAATATTATTCATATCAGATTGAATGTTTTTTAAAGCAACGGATTTGCATAGACAAGTTCCTATTCGCGAATAATTTTAAACGAACAAAAATATTGTTCAGTAACTCGGGCTAATATGAATGAGCCTAGTATGCATAGACATAGGCGTAGCCAGGGTGGGGGAAGAGGGACTACGGCCTTATGCCATTCGCGCCAAATTGATTTGTGCCGTCCGTGCTTGCACTCGCGGGATCTACTCCAGTGCTGGCTTCGGTGAAAGGTTGCTGGCGTGGCTTACTAGTGAACCACCGAAGCCTACATTCCAACTCCTTTTGCCCTACATTGCACCAACTCCTTCTACCTTTCGCCGAAGCCTAGATTGCACCAGCTCCTTTTGCCCAAAGTGGTCAAGGTTACCTTAGGGGGATCTTTGTGAAGGTATTTTGTTACACCTCAAGTGACCATGGGTCAATTTGGGCAATTTTTGTTCCCCATCGACAACTACAAAACTTGTGCAGATTTCGATAGGACTGCCCGAAACAGCGTCTAAAAAAACGCAGCTGCTGAAAGAACCAGCTTTCTACGTGAACGTTAACTAATTTTAAATTTAAGTAGAAGAACCGTTTGCCCAAATTGGGAAGAGGTTACCTGAACAGGGTCAACAAATTTCATCAGTTCCTTAAGTACAAAAATGTCGCGACCGAAATGTCCCGTGACCGGCTTCTGCGGGCCTTCAAGGATTTTTTGACTTGAAATAACTGCTAAGCGAATTTTCGTTTGTAAATTGTTTTGGATGACAAACCTATATTAGTCGATATTTCTGCACTTAATTTTGCTAAGTAATGCTGCATAGGAATTTGGACGAAACAGGACGAATTCAACATGTTTCTTTATTGAGTTGTAATAGCGAAACTGGGTCGAAAACTATAACTTTAGCAAAACCACATGTGGTCATGATGATGTATGATTTTGTCCAAAACTATGTGCCCTGAGGCGTAATGGTTTTTCTTACTCACTGCGAGACCGAGCTTACGTGTAGCGAGAACATCACTCACAGTATGCTCCTATGTGGTTCAACGAGTCTGGCTATCGGATTTCACTGAAGGAATCTCAAAGAATTCAAGAAGCATGCCAGTCTCGACAAGAGGTTAGTTATATGCTTTTTTGCTTGGGTTTTAGAAAATTTTTAAAAGAAAATGAGCTTTGTAGAGGAGAGCCGAGTGGACACTTTTTAGAGTCTACTGATCTTAAATTCTTCCATTGTGAAAGA
>Ga0210059_1001118_pt1 | contig 39156 bp, 19 predicted proteins | sample Ectturendosymbi2_FD_188042 | JGI IMG/M metagenome (GOLD analysis project Ga0210059, IMG submission 188042) | Ecteinascidia turbinata endosymbiont from Florida, USA - Sample 2 (SPAdes) (version 2) | ecosystem: Host-associated > Tunicates > Ascidians > Unclassified | place: Key West, Florida... | reverse complement strand
ACATGGCAAATAAAGGAAAATACCCTCGATTTTGTGGTACATTGCAAGACTTTTTTTGTCAAAAAGATACTGAAAAGCCCCTCAAAATATTTTAGCCTTAACATTTATATCGGTATATGCTTGCCAGGAAGTATCACGCAGGTTTTAACCGCTTCACGAAATACCCTTCACTTTGCAGTTACAACATTACTTTGATCCCCGAGCACGACAAGACCAATGTAAGCAAGTACACGAGCCCTACCTCTCCTGTCGACATCTACAACTTGGAAGTTGGCGCCTCTTACACAGTTCAAGTTTACACGGTTAGCAGTGGACAGCGAAGCACAGCTCCGGCCAGCGGTACAATAAACTTACGTAAGTATGACAAACACTCATTGGCATACATGGGGACAGTCCCGTCGCCACGGGGGGCTTTGGTTGGCTTAGCCCCCAAACAAGCTCCAAGCTCCACCAAACTGAAATATGAAACTATAAATCAATGGAGTGTCGTCAAATTTAGAATGTAAAGCCCCCCTGCACAAACGTAAAGCCCCCCTATTGAAGACTTTCTGGCGACGGTTCTGGGTGGGGATTTCAGTGTTGAGCTCAGGGCGGGTTTGTTTGAGCTGAAGCCGAATATTTTCAAAGTGTTCTTCAAGATTATTCAACTTTAATCACTGACTGAAAATCAAAGCGTTGTTGTTTTGTCTTAGATCAGAAAACAATGAAAGATGTGGTGTCAATACTGTAGGGGGCTGGTTTTATATAATGAGAGAACGGCTTGTAATGTTCAAAAGCAATTTTAACATTTTGCTATAAAGAGATAGCTGTTTCAACGTTTATGTTGTAGTGAAAAGACTGCACATGCACGGCAGCTCAAAGCACGTTGCTCAAACCGGTGCTCACAATGTCTCAGAACCTCATCGATATCAGCGAAGAAAGAATTTGCAGTCAAGTAATCCTTACGATTTGATATGCCTTTTCTTTTAGCATGCGCAATGAACGTTGATATACGAATTCAACGAGCGCTGACGTCAGTTCAAGTTGGTCTGGTGCCGAAAGACGCGTCTTCTCAGCGGTATAATGTCCAGTTAACTTTGCCGGATGAAGAAACCGTCATTGGAAATTTCCAAATCAATGTGACATCACAAACGAGAACTGTAAGTTCGTCTTTGAAGTTTGCTCCAACAAGCTAGTACATCAGTAAATTTACAGCTCATGATATTGTCTTGAACCCAAGCAAAATTGCATTTATGTTGGTTCTACCAAGATCTAAAAGTTCAGTTCTGGACAGGGCGTTAGCAAACGGAAGCAAATGTAAGATCAACTGCCATATAAGCAAACTGAAAATTTATCAGTGGATTTTGAAATTGAACATGGTGGTTCAACGCGACTTTACTGCTTAGTTCTTAGTTTTGCTCACACTGATGTGATTTTAATAGATGCAAGATAGGTGTAAATTGACGATAGATTCAAAAACTTTACAAAAACGGATTTTTCGACTCAGTAATAATTGTGACAATGCGAGAAGTGGAATGTTTCATTATTAACCTCTGTAGCTTGCAGAATCTGCAAAACAAATGTGCACGTTTAAAGGGCATTCGCTATCGGGCCGTTGCCTGTCTACAATCGCTTCATGCCTGTGTTTTTTTTTCGCTCAAAATAAATGCAAAATTTCGTGTTACATCGATCTAAAACGCTGGCTTCACTTTTTTCATCTTGAAAACCACGATTGCCAACAATTTTGACTATTTGAGGCATAACGGTATTTGCGACAAAGTATATTCTTCTAGAATGTAGACGAAAAGCGATACCTTCTCATATATTGCATGTAAAGAAACACATTTCGCGCATATCTTGCTTGTTTCAGGTAATTTTTGACAACGAAAACGTTTTGCCAAATGGTTCATATGTGGTTCGGATTCAACGCTTGTGCAGGACCGTGAATTCTCTGGTTCAAAAAGGCCACGTTCCTCCAGGTAAAACTTCTTTGTTTTCAGCTTTTTTTATTTTGGTAATTCAACTTAGGTTAAAATGCGTTAATAGCGTACGGTTGCTTTGCTGTGAGGTCTTATTGGCAAAGAAAATGGAAAACCTTGCTATTGCGTGGGTACATCACCATCAAAAGTTAATACATTGTTAATGCAGTTAGAAATCATTGTTGTTGCTCTTAGGCAAGCGCAAATATTAATGAATCTGTTTTAGCTTTGACTGAGAATGCAAAAGCTTTGGCTCGATTGCACATAAGTACATTGCGTTCGAAGTGGAATGCGAATAGTTTTACTGATTTTGCATGAAACTGGAGCTTGGACAGTGCAAATATTTAGACTTAACAATTGTGTAGGTCACTTGGCGTTGCGTATTTCAATAAATTGCTTGCGCTGCTTTCGCGTTTTTGTTCCGTCTAATTAATCCACGAGTGACATTTCAAACAGGGATCCTCATCGCTATCGGGTCTAAATTTTTTTGCAACGTGCAACCTCTTTTCATTGCGATGCTGATAGCTTTTTTCCAATGTTGAATATTTTCCTTTTCCGCCAGCGTCCATTCCCACTCCTCAACCGGTACAGGTCTTGGTGCAGCCCGGTGTGGTTGTTTTTACCACGTGGCAATTACCTACAGCAGCAACTAATCTTCAGGTACTGTGTCGCTGTTGCTTAGCACCTTGAAGAAAAAGGTTTTGTCATATTGTACAAATACATCAGCAAACGTAAAACCGTTCTGATGTCTATATGTTCACAAGGAGTGCGCGTCTGGCTTTTAGCAAAGTTCATCGCTGAACTGGCAACTGCCTCTTTGGTTTGTAGTTATTTACGCCTAGTTTGAAAAAAAAAACGATGTTTTAATTTGTTGATTTGCTTTACGGTAGTTACTGTTAGTCCGAATGCAAAGCATCTAGTTGATTTAGCATTTGAGAAAGAATTTGTTTATAGTGCTGGACAACTCATTTCTCAAAAACGCCAGAAATTGATCTTTTGCTGCTCCTTTCTTATAACATATTTGGTGGTAATTTTGGTCTACAGCGTAATATGCAGTGAGGGTTACAAATATGCCTTGATTTATTCAAATATTGAATATGACATTCGTAATCTGTAGTGCGAAAACAATTATTTTGTCAACCTTTTTCTGGCAAACTATTGTGACTGAGTGTCTGCACTGGTTCCGTGTCAGTTTTTCACAAACCTTATAAAAGAAATATTTTGCGAAGATCACGGACGTCGTGGCCGGCACCCGCCGCATCATCCAGAACGTGAAAAGTACTCACGAAGTCAGAGATCTTGTTCCAGGCCGTTGGTATGAGGTGACCAGCACATTCGTCGTGCGTGGTGTTTCCAGCGCAGCCTCGATTCCGGCAAGATTCCGCCCCCAGACGACAGGCATGTGTTTGTGTAATGCAGTGGTTTTCAACCTGGGGGTCGCCTGCTTTTTTTCTGGGGGTCGCGAGATCTTCTGATAAAAATATTCATAATTTCTTCCATATTTTATACTTAGTATATGGAACCACTTTTTGTTGCAGCCAAAATATTAGGATCACTTGGCAAAAATGATAGCCTACTTTTTCATTCAAAATTGTTTTAAGGTGATAATGACCATTACAAAGTTCTGAGTGTGATTATGGCCTTTACAGTACTGTTGCGGTTGGCAACGCACGAATATCTTTGTAACGTAAGAATGTGCTGCGTTTGTAAATTAGATATCTGAATGCGGTAACTAACTTGGGAGTTATTCTAGTTTTGAATGAGTTGCACTGTGGACTGATTTCCATACGGCACGAGTCTCTCTCACTCATGCTGTCATGTGCATGAATTTAATAATGAGTCTTTGTTTCGACATAGTGATATCGTGCATTACTCTCCAGTCATTGTGATTTTTCTATTGTACAAACACAACTGCATTACATATGCCTGACTGGAAATTTTCGAAAGGGAGTCGTTAGGTTATATTGGGTTGCAAAATGGGTCGCTGCATGAAAAAGGTTGAAAACCACTGGTGTAACGCAATCCGCGGCGTCTGCTAAGAGTATTTTGCTTGATCAGTGTCGAATTGATCGTTTTGTTGCTGCAAGTTTCGTTTGATCGATGACAGCGACAGAGACGTCGGCAATCGTCATCTGCATGACCAGTGCATCACGGACCTGCTTTTGTTTTTTGGCAGACGCAAGAGTGGAAATCGTTTCGGTCAACAATTCGGCCATAAACATCAATTTCTACCCTGTAACGACGACCAATGTGGACAACTTCACTGTTACTGTTACAGAGCAAAGCGGACGGCAAAGGTCCCGCTCGAAATTTATTCTACAAACGAGTTTTTAACTTTGGTTTTCAAACGTGTTTCAAGCACCAAGCTTTCTTTTTTGGCGTTGGGCCCGCAATCATACCCTTGCTTTTGAGGGCAGAAGTACAAATCCCTTCACGACCTTATGTGCGTGCCGTGTGCCTCTTCGACATCTGTACGTTGTGAAAACGTTTGTTCAAAAATGGGAAGTAGGCGAAATGGTATGAGATGACTAAGGTTGAAACCGCAGATAAAAGCAAAGGTGCGAACTAATTAAAAAATTTGGGTTTCTAAGCATGCGATCACTTTTTCAATCTTTGGATGCTCTCAGTTTTAGAAGACCAAAATCGACATGACAACCTGCCGGATAAGTTAAAGGACTTGAATATATTTGTTTGTTGTTTAAAAGAAATGTAATTGTTTGCTCGTGTTTTTTCAAAAGGAGACAGTTGCTTCCGAGTGGATGAAAGGTCTGAGGTCTCATGGAGAATTTTTTGGTTTGCAGAGCACCAACCACAGTTCAGTTCAAACCGCAACCAGGCATAACGCAATACGTGATTACGATTGGTTCGCTCAGAGGAGCTTACCAATACTTGCTGGTAATACGCAGCACGGGCAACGGGACTGAACGGGAAGTGATAAAGAAACCATTTTTACGGCGTAAGTAGTAGTCGTTGTGATAAACTCAAGTGCAAATGCGCGACTTTCCAGCAGATTTCATCAGTAGCTGAATGCGGGCACAAATCACCGTTTTGTGTCTTTCAGCTGCTCCTGTGTCCCCGAGTGTAGTACAAGTCACGTCTCTGTCCTCCAATCGATTCCGACTTCAATGGGAGCCGGTGCTATCTGCAGACAGGTAACAAAACTCGTTTGGTCAGCATTAGTATTCATCCGATAGCGTTGTTGTTTAACAAAGAAAACGAACATCTGATTTCTTAAACGTGAAATGGAAAGACGCTGCAGATATAGATCTATTGTTTTTCTAAAATGTTATTGGTTTTGCTGTTGTTTGCAACACGCTTTGCTTTGGCTGATCCCAAGATCTTTCAGAGACGGCGTGCGACCCTTAATCCAACAGAATATATCGTCTCTAGTACTCCTAATTAGCAGAGAAAGAAGCAATCTGCCGAAGAAATCACCCCAAGAAATCAGTCGTTTTTTCCTCTCATTATAAACATATTACCTCCAATCAATAGATTTAACCAACCTTAACAGCAGATTCTCTTTGCAACCGCACGCCTTGATGGTACAATACAGGCCCAAACGTTGATCTTTCCGCTGCTACGTGCTGCAGTGTAGCAAGTAAAACGTAAATAAAGTTTACGGCTTAAAATCATCTAGTTCTAAATGCGTCTGATCCGTTGATATCGGTGATAAGTGTTGATAATCTTTTGTGACACCATAATTTGCACATTATGATCAATACATTAAGTGACGTGCTGTATGTTGCTAAGGTTACGCAGCAGACATACGCAAGCAGCCTTGCGTACATAGCAAAGTGAGGAGTGACTTGCCACTTATGTTTAAGCCAACTGAAAGTAGCTTCGCGTGAATCCGCAAATTTCGGAAACAGGTTCGCACAGAATCGCTGCTGAATATCGCCATTGATATTATTTCTTTCCAGGTACAACGTCACGGTTGTTGCTAATGCGGACAACGCGTTAGTGACGAGCATGGAAACGTCATCAACAATAGTGGATCTGCATCTTTTGGAGACCGGAGCGTACACTGTGTACGTTTATTCCGTCAGCAACGACGTCCAAAGCAATCCGCCTACTATGGCGCCCATCACCGCGACCGGCGGTACGCGATTTAACTCACTTTATAAATGTAAAACGGGACGTTTAACGAGACCTTAATCGGGATTTAAAAAAAACATCGAACCTGGATTCTTACAAGCTTTTTTGATACCGCTTTCAATGCTCATTGAATACAATCTTTTTGAAAATCGATTTTTCGATGCTACTAAAGCCCTCTGTCATGACTTCGGCTGCTATTGACATTAAAACTGTGTTATTTTTGTGTTTCACATATAGGGCCAGATATTCTGCGCAGAAAAAATTAAATCATTTTTTGCAACTTAGATTACAATCCAATCATCTGTTGCGGCAGAGCTCCCGAAAGCCATCGCTTTTGGGTCTATCAAACGTTCACCACCCCAGCGAGTGGCACATCACTGATTAAGAAATATCCCTGTCGATGTTAGTTATAGAAAAACACTACCAAAGTTTAAAATAATCGCTTCTTCAACGATTATGAAAACCAGCTGTTTTTGCACAAAAGTCATAGTTGTTTATCCCACTTTTGAAAAATGCAACGTACACAAGCCTCGCTGCCTCAAACTGAACAGCTTGCGACTTCCTTTGAAACATCTATTCTTTTTGAAATGGAAGATTGCCGCTATTAAACGTGATCATAAAATCATCTTTTATGTATAGATAGAAAGTGCGAAGTTGCACCTTGCAACAAGTTAAAAATCGGAGGTGTGGTGGTGAATCCCGCCGTGTAATAATTTCGTTGGCTATTTCGGTGATTACCACTTCAGTTGCGCAACAGTTGCGCGACAAGACTATTTGACGACACACGGAGATGTCGACAGGGCTTTTGGACAATACAATATGTTTTTTTCACAACATTACTCTGCTGGAAGACTATTGTGCTAACTAATTTTAACGTTGGCAAACCAAACGTGGGTTGGTTGGTTGTCGAAGAAATATCCCAGCTGTCGTGTGTGGATATTATCCGCTTTGCTTTTTCTTTCACCATGGCAGTAAGCTTGGTTTTAATTAGGTCATGGATATTTTAAGTTTATGTCTTGAAAAGAATTAATCTTTACCTCAGAAGAAACTGATTGAAATTTGTAGGCATATATCAGGGGTGGCCAACCCGCGGCTCGCGAGCCGCATGCGGCTTTTTGCCCGGTTTCCTGCGGCCCTTACGTAATTACCAGAAGTCCCACTAAATAACTTGCATGACAATAAATGTCTTGTAAAGTTCTGTCATTGTCATGTTGGTGTGTGATAGTTACAACAAATGTAGCTGGCAAAGGTATGTGTGCGAGTGAGGAAGAAATGGGGTGACTGATATTCATGTGTGCCCATGTGTATGATGTGGGTCTTTGCGGTAACACGGTGAGAAATGTGGCTCTTGGTCTTTGACTGGTTGGCCAGCCCTGACATATATCATGAGCCATTTTTATGTTTTCGAAAGTGAAATATTAGATTAAAACGCATCGACCAAGCTCAGCTTTGCCCTGTTTCTGAATCACCGTAAGGCTTAAGCACAATGAGATTAAATAGAGTTGCCGCTTTATGCGTGCCGCAACAGTGAGCACTTCACCTTTCTTGTTCATTTTTTGACGAACCTGGTATTTTTGCTGCAGTTCCTGCTATAGTCTCTTCACCGCGTGGTCTCGAGCACCAGTTTCTGGGTTTGGACAGTGTTCTGCTCACGTGGACTTCTGACCCGGACGCGGATTAGTGAGTAGCTTAAAAATCTGCTTGAAGTACGTTTGCGAAAATCATTGGTGCAGTTCATGATGAACTCTGTGTGCACTTGCCGCACATCTATTTCGTAATCAGTTAAGGTTCTGTGAGAGCACGCTGTCGTGTTGACAGCAGTGTTAAGCCTGTGCTGCTCAGTTGGCCGTCGCACATTTTTGCTATGTCGGATCATTTCTGGTCTGTTAACGAGTTTGGATTTTGCGTTTAAATACTTTTAAGTGTTATTGGACAACAGAGTTTGAAAACTAGAAAGACCACTGGTAGATGCATAAACGTTTTCATCTTTTTCAAGCACTTTGGTTGATCACAGCAAAGAATGTTTAAGAAACTGTCTGAAATTGTAACTTATTTGCAGTTACAACGTTACATTAGTGCCAGTGGACAACCCTAACAACACAGAGACCTTCACAAACACATCCGCAGTGATGTACATACGGAACATGGAGATGGGCGCCAGTTATGTGGTTAATGTTCACACTGTCAGCAACGGAGTGCAAAGCTCTCCTGCAAGTCTTCGAATTAATCTTCGTGAGTTTTGTTTTGAAAAACGAGCTGAGTCACTCACACGCTTAGATGAAGCTTAGAACGGTGCATACCACTTAATGCATTCCGTCCAACTTGTTAGGTGTACTTTTAGTTCGTTCGATTCTTGTAATAGTAGAAACGCAGGGCGCGCACATTGCGCCTTCAATTTGTTGACGATGACTAGCGTTGTTGAAATGATGACGTCGTGATGAGGTGAAACTCTTTCTGCGTTAGGGGTAATGCCTGCATTGCTTTGTTTTTTTCAGCTTGCGCTTTGGCCTCCAAGATTCAGATACGTACAAGAATACAGTCAGTCGAAATTGAATTCAGTCCTGGAAATGTAGCGTCGCAAATCTACGAAGTCAAATTGTTGTCGAGATCCAATGGCGACAGGAGCAGTCCTATTGCGACAGAACGCGTGAACGTTACGCAGTCGCGAACTGTAAGTACAGACCTCCCTGCTGTTCGTTTTCCTTGCTTCTTTTCGTTTAAGCAAAGCTTATGTCTTCCCAGAATACTGCAAATTTTTTCAATCTGTCTAGTAAAGTAGAAACACGAAATGTTGGTGGTCTGTAAGCAACTCCGTTTTGCATCATTGATAAAACTTTACTATTTACATGATTGTGTGAACACAAAACACTTGGAAAACATTTATTTCAGTAATGCTGCTGGCTTGAATCCAAAAAAGATTGCTTTGTTCGAAAAAGTAAAAAAGCTCTAAAATTTTACAAAACACTTTGCTTTGAAAGCGAATGTTCTTTATCTATGAAATTCACCTCCTCTTTATTTCCAATTCCAATGCTTTTTCGTAGCCTGCCTGGCAATTAACCGTCGACATTGTTGCAAAATTTTAGTCTTGAAGGTCTGTTTGCCGCTACACGGGAACGCTTCCAGCGAGCCTAGTATGTAACCAAGGTAATCGGTGATTAATTCGTAGATTTTTTCCATAAATATTTGGCGCTGTATTGCGTAAAAGTAAAATGGGCCATAAACCTTTTTGAGCAACACAATGATGTCCACTGGCTCAAGAAGTAAACCGTCTGCTTCATCTGCGCATATAGTCTGCGCAGTCTCCATTCGTATATAGGACATGATGTCAAATCGCCAAAACTTTTATTAAACATGCAGAGGTTTTTGTGTTGTTTCACATTTAGAGCGTTTGTATGAATTGGTCTAAGCTGATAAAAATATTCAATGAAAAGGCCTGTTATCTTGTGTGTTACATGCCTTTATGATGACAGGTTGTTTTTGATAATGAAGCGATACTTCCCGGTCACACTTATGACATCTCACTCCAGCGCATATGCAGAAGGATGAATTCGCAAGTGCAGGTTTACAGAGTCGAAACAGGTGATAACACAACCAAGCAATATTGCTTTATTTGTTAAACTTTTTTGTATAAGCTCTCGTTGTCATTTTTGGAGGTCATCAACATAGTAGTGCTGCAAATCCTGTTTGCGTACTATTTTTTGCATTTATGATGTTTGACTATTGATTCATTGTAACAGTTAGACTGTATTGCTCAGGTTTTGGATTTATAACCAACCCTTGCTACAGTAAAACGATTCCTTTGCTCCAAAACCGTTTGCATTTGCGACCTACATCATACCCATCGCTGAGCAAAATTTCACTTTTTAAACAACTTTTGTTTTCTTTTTTGGTATGACGCTAAATATGTGCTGCATATACAGACCTCGCAGCATTTTTGACAGTTAAAGAACTGCGTACAAATGTTGAGCTTATCCAATGTCCTTAAGGTGTCGAAATAATTGTTTTAGCTAAACCTGCAGATATTTTGCAATGTTGGTTGCAGGTTTTGTACCTCTTTTTCCCCGGCGGTCGATCCAAGTTCGGCAGCAACTGCCAGTGCAGTAATAGACTCGTAAACCAAAACGTGTTGCGAAAAAGGCAATTTCGTTGCGAAAAAAGCAATTTCTTTTATATTTCAGCCAATTTTCCGAAACCATACACGGTCAGGGTTTTCAACGTCGATGCAACTAAAGCGACTGTAGTCTCCTCATCATTACCTGGAGCAAAAACAAATCTTCAGGTGATCTAATTTGGTTGTGCTTTTGCTGTTTTTACTCCGTTGTTTCGAGTGGTTAATTAAAATTGTAGCGAAATGCTGACATTGATTAAATGTGCAGTCCTGCCAGTTAGTAAACGCAGACCGTTTGACAATTGCAGTCACTGCTGCAAACATAAATACCATTTAGAGAGGTCGAACACAAAGTAACGTTTAATTAATGCGACAATGATTGCATTTGTCAATGCCTGCCAGGTTGTGGACTCATGTTTTTGTACGGTTGTATAGAATTACAGCGACATTTTGCATCCACACAGGCCCGTTGCCAGGTTTCAAGATTTGGTGAGGCACAATACATTTTTAGGGGGGAAAGATTTTTGCTTTTACTATATGTTTGAAACAAATTTTCCGGGCACAACAAAATTCAGGGGGGCACAAAAGAAATTTTGGGAGGCACTGCCCCCGAATGCCCCCCCGTAGCTACGGGCCTGTTCCACATCCAGGGAAAGAAACAATGCTATCAGCAACGATAGTATAGAAGCACCAAGAGACGTTTTGGTATTTTTTCGGTCACGAAACCCCACTCCAATTGACACAGAGCTGGTAGAATTTAAAGCGGTAAAGTTCTCGATGTTTTCCTGAAACCGTGGTGAAACCCGTGACCTTCACGATTTTGGAAAAGGTACCTTATTGCAGACAGTAAAATTCATACCAAAAATGGAGCTTGGTGAATGCACTTGTTATTTTCGCTGGTAAGAATGAAGAAATCACACTCCAAGCCACATAATCAAACGCGTGGGAAATTATTTCTGGGACACAACTTTGTAGCTGCTTACTGCGTTGCCTTCTTATGACCGATAGAGTGGGGTTGCCGGATAGAAAGAAAGTTTGGAGGATCGTACTTTCTTTGCACTCCCTCAGATACACTACCGCATCCACGTGCTATCTGTCAAAAGTTTGATCGCTGAAAGGTTTATGAAGTTGTACAATAGCCATAAAATGATTGTATGCGATGCCGACAAATTGACAACTGCTCAACAGTGTGTCTCTTTCGTTTGATTTCGAAGAGAAAAAATGCTTCATATAGACGTATGACTTCAAATACATTTATGACCTCATATAGACTTATGAATTCATATACACTTATGACCATATATAGATTTATGACCTCATGGACGTCTGACCTCAAATAGTTCTGACATCATATAGACCAATGACCTCATAAAGACTTAAGACCTCATACAGACTTCCGATCTAATATAGACTTTGACTTGAAAAGCGCTCGTCACCGCAAAATATATTCAGATCACTGATGTGGATGCCGGGACGCAACGAACAATAGAAAACGTTGAAAATGTCCAAACAATTAGCGGATTATCACCCAACACTTTGTACGAAATCACCAGCACGTTCGTTCTCCGCGGAGTCTCGAGCTCCGCGTCCAGCCCGACAAATTTTCGGACTTTATCTCTGGGTGAGTTCTGTGTGGAGTTCTTGCTTATGGACAGTGGTCAATGCGTCGAGTCTAAGAAGCTGCTTGCACAACGCTGAGTGGATCATCTCGTACTTCGAAACATAAACCACTTGTGCCGTTTCAAGTAAAACTGCGGCAAATTGCAATTGTTTTGAAAATACAATTGTCATATTGCTTATCGTGACACAAAGGTGCAATTATGCATATGCAAAGATGCGTCAATTACTGCTTGCGTATCATGCGGTGCAGTCTTGTTGTCAAAGTGCCCTTTAAATGAATCCGGCAGCTGTTCACAGTTCAACTTTTTTTTTTTCTTTCTACAGATCCGAGGCTCGAAATCACGTCTCTGAACAACTCCGCCATTAACGTGACTTTCGTCCCAGCGACATCAAACGCAGACAACTTCACTATTGTTATCACCGAGCAAAGCGGACGGTTGGGATCTGGGTAAAACAGTGAACTGTTCACCTTAGAAATCTAATGAGCACTTATTGAGGTTTTATTTTCGTGACAGCTCTGGTTAAGATTGGTGTAAATAACACTTTCTGTGACGTCATTTCCAGTTTTTTGTGATGTCATTAGTGTTTTCTCGCGTCATCTTGGGGACCTTCTGAAAAAAGGCTGAAAAAGCTCGTTTAGCAAAGAATAGAGATCGACTACTAGCGTAAAAACGGGAAAGTTGGGAAATTCTTTAACTTGCATATGAAATTTTTACAGCGAACGGCTGGTGTGGGTCAGTTTATTGTAAAACATCCAATTTATTTTAAAAAGAATCAGTTTCCACACAAATCAAGTCAGGCGAGTTTCAAAACTGTTTAGTTTCCGCAACAGAAGTTGTTATTCTGCTTGCAATCGTTGCTGTTGTTCGCAGAAACCCTAATATACCGGACTTTCTCTGGTTTTTGCCTTGTTGTTTTAAAATCGTTCAGTGACGGCACAAAAACGAATCTTTGAAGAATATGTTTGCAAAAATGTTGCTGAGCGTAAAATGCGTACGGCTTGCCCGTGGATATTGCTATTGTCATTTCTTTTCACTTTCATCTACAAAGTAAGTTCCTACGGCTTTAACTAACATTTTTAATGCTCTGTTTTTCAGGCCACTTGTAACGCAACAGTTCAAAGCTTTGCCAGGTATATCAACCTACCTGATCACAGTAGGACCGTTGAAGGCTGCCTACAGATATACTTTGGTGATTAATAGCACCACCGGCAGTGTAGAGCGTGAAGTAATACGGAAAACGTTTGTCCGACGTAAGTGTTAAAGTTGCCTTTTGCCTCTAACTTGGTGACTATGGTGCGTCGCTAACCGCAAACCGTGACGTTTTTTCTACAGCCAATCCAGTATCTCCGAGTCCAATTCAACTCACACCAATCACCGGTACTCAATATCGATTGAGCTGGGAACCAATCGACTCTGCAGAACGGTAAAACGATTGTCTTCTGCATACATCTCCTTCGCTCAAACATTTATCTTCCATACTTCTTTCTTTTCTAGGTTTCCATTTTGAGCTTTCTTTACCTTTTCTTTCGGGTATTGTGTTTCTCTTTTGTTTTTGACTTTGCCCGTTTACCTTACCACGCTTAACTCAACCTGTTTGCTTAGGTACAACGTGAGGGTGATATCGGACTTTGAGGGGGCACTTGTAAGCGACATCAGCACCACCTCGGCCACGGTCGACCTGCCACCGTTCCAGCTGGGCCGAACGTACACGGTGCGCATTTACTCAATCAGCAACAACGTGCGCAGCAACCCACCGACCGCCCTCAGCATCACACCCAGTAAGATACGTCGCCGAATGACTCCATTCCGCTGAACGCTGCACTGCGCGGATGAATTTTATATTTTCGAAGGACCGTGCTTGAGTTTTGGATAAAGCGTGTGGCGTGGACAGTTTCATTTACAGTTTTTCTCTCATGCAGGCATCGTGACAGACCTGTTTCCGCCGCGAAAACTCAATGTTTCGTCACCATCACCAGGACACGTTCGACTTGCTTGGACGCCGGTTCCAGGAGCTGATTCGTAAGTTGCGCCCCGCTGGCTGAACTGTGGAAGTCAAGACGTTGGACTCTCTTTCTGCAAATAACTGAACGAAAGACTGTAACTATTTTTTGAAGTCACGAGAATCAAGGTTCCGCTATAGGACGACGTTTCAGGATTTTCCGGCATTTTTGTTCCTTTCTTGGTTTGAATTTTCTGAAGCCTGTGTAATTTACCAGCGCAGAGTTTCGCCAACTTGCTCAACGCGCAGCTGTGTCTGTTATCTGATGTAACCAAGTTCTCTCAACTTGTGCGACAGGAGTGTTGTAATGGCAACTATGACGACATGTTTCGCAGGTACGACGTGACCGTGACGCCGGATCACAACTTGACGGAGGTGTCGACGTACAGCAACGCTTCGGCGTTGATGAACGTTTATGGTTTGGAAATGGGCGCCAGTTACTTTATGAGCGTTTACACGGTCAGAAATGGTCGACGGAGCCGAGTTCCGGCAAGGGTTCTTGTGAACTTGCGTAAGTTTCATAAGTTTGCGTAAAGTTTTTGCGTTTCCGACAAGCTTTTGCATAAGTTGCGTAAAGTTGTTGCGGTTCCGACAGACATTTGCGTACGTTTGCGTAAGCGCTCAGTAGAAAAAACCGTGACCAAACCATGAGCTGGCTAGTTTCTTGTATGAGAAAAAACAGTGGTGTCCAACCAACAGTGGTTTTGGTGCTCCTGGTACCCAAGACAGTTTAATACTTTCTCGAACCCCCTGAGGTCTATGAAATAATTGTCTAGACATTTAGACGACAAAACGTGTTAATGGAGACGGTATCTTCAAGCCTTTGGAATGCCATCTCGCACCCCAAAAAATGCGAGTATCCCTCATTGGGAATTCTTGCTGTGAAGGAATCAAACTGAATAGGGTTTTTGTTGAACGTCTGAATGACTTACTTATAATGCTGTTGCATCATCATTTTGATTACTTTTTCTGCAGTTTGCAGTTTTGTAACGCAAATGGTGCAGTGCAAAAAGTTGGATTTCTGCAAAAATGTCCAGAAGGGAAGGCTACAGAAACGCGCGGCAAAGCTTTATTCAGATTGCTGGCAATGTTAATGAAAGATAGTGGCTTGTGTTCAGCTGCGACACAATCGAAATTTTAACGTAACTTTTGCGAATGCTTTTTCGTGCATGTGAGTGTTGCCCTACTACATGCTGTGCTGCTTCTTGCTCCATACCTTTTCGGATATCCGGAGACTATCTGCGCGCAAACGGCGAAATGCACCAGGGGGGAGAACGATGGCACGGCCTGAGAAAACGACAATGTATTGGGGAAACCGTTCCAAACTTTCGCGTTTATTTTCCAGCATGCGTGTTCGACAGCAACGTCCAGCTCCAAACGTCCATCCGATCACTCGGGGTGCATCTCTTGCCCAAAGGTTCCGCCGCGCAGACGTACGACATCGAGCTCACTTATCCTGGTCAAAGCAATAACGTTATAGAAAGTTTCAGAGCAACCACGCCCCAATCGTCTTCGGTGAGTCTTCTCTACATGAGTTACATAAAAAAAACTTTCGTGTCATCAAAACTAAAGGTTTTCGTGTTCAGTCCAACCGGTACATCCGGGACCAGCTTGTGCACTTTGCAACCGGTACATCCGGGACCAGTTTGTGCACTTTCTCAAGTTGAACGTAACTTTTTAAGATGTGCCATGCGGGTATTTCGTCGGATCTTTGACGACTGACCACTTGGGGCGTCGGGTTAAGTTGTGCATAGTGGCAAATCATTCGTGAGCAAGGTGCGAATGGGGCTTGATTTAAAGTTGCATGCTCAGCTAGGAGAAAGTGTTCGATTTTTAGTGAAAAACATTCTAACTATGTCTATGTGGCTGCAGAAACAGCGCTGGCGTTGTTTTCTTGCAATGTCCTCTGCTTACTTTTTTCAAGCGTATTACTCAAGTAACGAAGAAGTATGCTTTCGTTTTTCTGCGACAGGTGATATTTCGCAGCGGAAAGATACTTCCTGGCCGTTCATACGATATCAACATACAACGAAAATGCCGATCTGCCAACTCACAAATTCTCAACAACAGAGTGCAAACGCGTAAGTGCTGAACGACCAAACGTCTTCCGTGGGCTTGCTATTGCTCGTCTTATTAAGGAATCTGCTGTTTCATAGTTGGTATAGTCTCTTACTGAGACACTGAAAAAGCAGCGCTGTTTGCTTTTTGTACGATAGAATGTGTACGACAAAGCTTGCAAAGTAGAACCTTGCTAATTCCGAAAATTATGTAGGGCGCCGCATTTTGCTACGGCTCTGTTATCGTCGTGTCTACCTTGCGAGCTCGGCTCGATTAAATATGTTTTTTGCTTTTTCAGCCCCTGTTCCCACCCCTCAGAGAGTGAAAGTTTCTGACGTGCAGTCCTTGAAGGCCATCGTGACGACTATCCCATTAACTGGCGCGACAACCAACCTCCAGGTAGGGTTATGCGAGAACTCACCTAGTTGTACGCTTTTAACCCTTCAAATCCCTGAATTGCGTATTGCAGAATACTTTCAATAATTTTTAACCCGTTGATTGCTTTGAAAGATAACGATAAAATATTTTTCGGAGTACTGCAACATCTCCAATGATTTGTGGAGACCAAATGATCACCGATTTCAGCATTCAAAACAGACGTCATTCTTGTATTCTACACAGGTCACCGACGTTGTGACTGGTGCGCGATGGACTGTTCGAAACGTTTCCCTGGTTAGCGTGATCGATGGCTTGGTGCCTGACACTCAGTACGAAATTACCAGCACGTACATCGTCCGCGGGGTCTCTAGCTCTGCCTCCGTTCCTGCAACCTTCCGGACCCCAAGAGCGAGTAAGCCACTCTAGATTACAACTGAATCCTTTTGTTGCGAAAGCAACGGATTTTGGCAAAGTGCTGTGTTAAATCGAGGGCTAGTGGTTACTTTTGATAAAGAAACTTTGGCTTTACCTTTGATGGAAGGGGTGTTTTGCGCCAGCAACTGGCTAATGGGGTGGTGTTGAATACGTAATAGAGTTTCTTTAAATGAGCGAATCAATGTCCTTTAGTTTGACCCAGATCTTTATTGATGCGAATCATTTGCAATGCCGCCGAGTGTAGCCAGCTAAAAATATTGCCACATACGGGAAAATAAACCAGAGAGTTTGTTTTCGTTCCGCACTGTTTCTGCTTCTTAAGTACATACTTTCTTGATGTTTGTTTATTTAACTCTATCTCAGTTCAATCGACTTAAATCTTGAAGATTTAGAAATCAGTGCGCCGAATAAGTTATGCAAATTTAGATGAAATAGGGACAGATGCAATTGTTACAAGAAGATAGCGATGAGAATTACTGTGCCCAGTTTAAAATCATTACGAAGGTGTCAATATTGTGGCCTTGCTTTCTTCGAAAAAAAGGAGAAACATCGGTGAAGGCCGCATTGTTGTATTTTTCACCCGATTTGGGTCTGGCAAATCATTTTGAAGAAAAAGTGGCGTGGCCGCTTGGCTAATGTATGTTCCATTCTTCTCGCATCAACTACCTTATTAACCACCAATCGTAACAATTGTATGAAGGGGCATGGCCTAACATCTTTTTGCCAGTGTTATATTTTTCCCGAAAAAAATCAGCAACATTGTCCTGCTTGTGAATACTTCAGACCTATACTGGTTACGTTGGAACTTGCTTGTCAAATGATTTCTAAGCCAGTACTCTTGTTGGAAATATTCTGACCAGAACGTTCTCTTCACCTTGGACGTCACTGCTGCATGTTTCAAAGGTTAGAAGCTGTTGCTGTGCAAAATCCAAAAGCTACCGAGGCGAAGGTAGGATAGCTAGCTAGAGATGAAAAGTATGTAGTTAATCGCAGCTTTTAACTGTGAAATCAAAACAACGTATGAGTCGAAAAGATCTCTGTAGGACTTTCATAGGTCTCCTCTGAAAACCTTGCTATGCACCCGCCCAAAACATTAAGTGTTGTGTTGAAGAATTAGATGTATGCATAGGTGTACGGGAGTGCCTACTTTTGGGGATGCAAAAACTTTTTGCCCAATTTTCATCTTGTTTTCCCAAACAACGTATAAACAGAAAGTCTTGATGTTGAGACTAAAACGTACCATTGTAAGCAAATCAAGGTATCTGCATGTCCAATTACCAATCGTCAAATCTCAGTAACAAATCAATTTGTGCGGTGAGTCGCGCTCCTAAAAATTTCACGTACAAATTAAATTCAATGCGGCAACGTATTGTCGTTCAAGTTCGTTGATGTGGGTATCTCCATCTCGTTGATGAACTGCAAACCGACAGATTTCTCAGCCCTGAGTTTGAACATGCTAAGAACAAATAGCAATATGGAACTGATTCAGACATCAAAACTGCAGTTTATATGATCAACTATCAAAGAATGTGTACAAAAGCAAATTTCCAATGACAAATAACCTCAACAAGAATATTTTATAAAATATAGCACCGCTTCACTGGACTGAATTAATGAATTATGCAGTGCAACAGATAGTACAGTTGCCCCTGTTCACAAAAACTTCACTTCACAGCATCAAATTGAAACATTAAAATTTAGCAGTATGTAACATGTAAAATTCACTGCATGAAACAAATGGAAAATATGAAAACCTAAACAGCATGAAATCACAGCTACAATACTATCACACAAAATATTGCAGCTGCAGTTACTTGGTTAATTGTATTTGTGAATATTTCACAGCAGCAGATTCACACTTGGAAAACTCACAACATCAAGCAAATTTGAAACACGAAAACTTCGCAGTATCGTATCACAGCTACACCACATTATTACCACAAAACAATTTGCAGCTGCACATTGATAAAGTTCTAACTCTAATAACTTCACAGTATTGAATCAAACCTACATTGTAGGCCTAGAAAAGCACAACAAATGGAGCCTTGCAAATTTCCCAGCATAAAACAAACCTGCAACATGAAAACTTCGCAGTATCAACTCACATCATTTACAGCTACACTTGTGTTGTTATAGCTGAAAAACACTTACCAGCTTCATCAATTTGATGTTCACAAAAGTTAGTGTTAGTAAGAATGGTGGCTTACCATTACACGTTCCTAATTTTACAATATTTCAAAGTCTATCCAAATTTGAAGGGGGTTGCTTCCATTAACCCAAATTTGATTGGGGCTGTTGAAATTTACCCAAATATTTATAACATATGCAAATCTGAAAGAACCTCTTCTACTTTACCAGATCTTTCCAATAGTACCCAAGTTTTAATGCAACTGTTTCAATTACCCAACTTCGATTGAGACTGCGAATTTACGCAAATGTTTCTGATTGTATCCAAAATTCAATGAAGGTCTTGTATATTAGCCAAATTGGAATGAAATTGTTTGAAGCTACCCAAATTTGGATGAAGGTATTCCACTTGGCCCAAATTTGAATGGACCTCTTGCTGTTTGCTGAAAGTTGATTTAGTGTGTTTGAATTTAATTTACCCAAATTTTTCCAATTCATGGAAATATTTATAATTTCATACAAACTTGAATGAAGTTGTTCTAATTTGCTCAAATTTTATTGAGGTTGTTGAAATTTACCCAAACGATTCTAATTTTATCTAAATTTGATTAAAGCCCTTATAGTTCACTTACATGTTTTTAAATGTATTCGAATTTCAATGGAGCTTTTCTATATAGCCCAACTTTGACTACGAGTGTTTGAAGTTACCCACAATTGAATGAAGCTATTACAAATTGCCAAATTTTATTGGGTTAATGGACTTTACCCAAATGTTTCTAGTTTATGCAAATGTTTTTAGTTTCACCATAATTTGTACAAAGCTTTTCTCATTTTCTCAGATATAATTGAAGTTCTTGGACCATACTCAAATGCTCCTAATTTACCCAAATGTTTCTAATTTTACCCAAAACTTGAATGACATATTTTTAATTGGCCTAAATTTGCTGAAGGCTGTTGGAATTCCCAAATGATCCCAGTTCACTTATTAGAGTAAGTGATTATTTTGCCATTAGAGGCAGAAAAGAATGGCAAAATAGTCTCAACAAAGCTTTTGCCATTGATGCACTGCAAAAAAAGTGAGTTATTTTTTTAATAATTGGAGTATTTTACGAAAAGTACCCCAAAATCAAAGGCAACTTTTACCTTTGCCCAAAACAGGTGAGGTATTGCCTGCTACTTACCCAAAACGAAAACGTTTTTACCCCATTTGCAAGAACCCCATGTAGGGTAACTTCAGAGTATTTAGGGTAATTCTTCTTGTTGCCCAAAGGTATGTTGGGTGATACATCTTTGTTATCTACGAACGAGAACTATGGCAACATAGACACTGACTCAGTTAAATGTGAATGTAGATGTATAATTTGCCCAAATCTTCAAAATTTTTGCCCGAATAATGGCCAATTTTCCAGCTTTGGGGATGCGACCGCATCCCCTGCATCCCCATGCTGTACGCTTATGGCTGTATGTACACCATATCGTCGGTTTTAGTGGGCCTACTTGCTTGTCTAGTTTAGTTGTCTCATTGTAGTGCTTTCTGTGACTATCTTTTTGTTTACTTTTAAAGTTTTTTTATGGTTTTTTATTCATTTTCATACCCGCTTTTTCTGTGGCGAGTGTCGCGGAGGCAGCAGCCCCAGGATGACTAGAAACGACTCACATTTTTCCGTAATCTCTGATATTTCTGTTGGCTACAAAACAAGACGGGTCCAAGCTAGGTCGCTGATGTAATCACACCACCTGGTCCTTGGTCGACCTTTGAACCGCTTTCCCGTAGGTATAGGCACTGGCTGCAGGACTCATCTCACCAGTCTTTCCTGGAGCATTCTGGTCACATGGCCAGAATGTTCTGATGAGAAGTGGCTGTACATTCAAGGTTTCACGAAAAGTGGCTGTACATTCAAGATTTTCACAGCTGCGCATTTTGTCGCGAAGTGTCACGCCGTAAACTTTTCGCAAAATTCCATCTCTGTCGTTTGTACTTGCGATAGCGCTCTTTGAGCCATTGCCCAAGATTCATGACCATAGGTGAGGATCGGAACAAAGACAGATTTAAATGCTGACAGCTTTGCGATGATTGAAAGCTCCCTTTTTGTGACCACGGAAAGATAAATCACATGCAGAACTGTGTTTGTTTTACTAATCCGTCTATCAATTTCCTTGCTCTGCCTTCCTTCGCTTGTGAATACCACCCAGGTACTGAATTTCTGGACCTGTTGCAATGTATTACTGCTTACTTTTAACATACACTGACCTTTCCATCAAAGAGTTGATGGGTAACCAAATTTTGTTTGTTTCGTCCACTAGCATTGTTCATTAAGTTTTTGACTTTACCTTGTTTCTGCCGGCAGCATCTGAAATCGCTGCAGGACGTTGTTGACAATCCCGTTGTGTTGGCCCTCGTGTAGTGAATTTTTTAAAACTTTCATGACGTTTCTCTTGGATAATTGCAACAAAACAGGAAAGTGCGGTAAGTTTAGGTGTGATTCATTGATATATTCAATGACCTAGTTGCAGTTGAGTACCAAGGTTTTCAAGTAGAATTTACTTTGCTTTTGTGACCAAGTGAAGGTGTGGGTCTAATATAGCTATGTCCAACCGAAATGGCTTACTGAGCCAAAAATTATGTCACTGTCTTGGCCAGGGCCGCACACTGAATGACATATTATTGAGGGCCGCACATTGAATGGCTTACTTTGATCTTAGCAAACTAAATTTAGCTTAAGCTAGTGTACTGAAAGCATTCGAATCCTAACTGCAATGGCAACAGACCTGATAAAGCGGCACTGAGGACCACCTGCATTAAAATGTCAAATTTAAAATTGTCAAAATATAGACAGGTTGTCAGTATATGGGATACTTTTACTACAACGAAAACCTAAACTGGGCCGCACAAAACCTTAGACTGGACCGCATGCTGCCCGAGGGGTTGGACATAGCTGGTCTAATGCAATGAGGAAAGTGTTTACCACAGTCGCAGAACATGTATGCAAGGCAAGATAATCGGCTTCTGTATCAGGCTTGCAAGCTTATAACTTATGTTTACTCTTGGGCATATAACGGTTAAAGAAAGTTCGTGTCCACCCATGCTAGTGTGGTGATACCAGGATGTGCCACTATATTTCTCGAACATTCTTTCAGGACAAATAGCTCTTCTGCTAACTTGTTAGTTCAAAAATATTGGCAGATCTCCCAGAAAAAACGTTGGTACTTCACTGGTAACAAGACTGTGCTGTTTTGGTTAGACACGGCCAGTGATGTAGTGCTAACAACAAAGGTGTGAGAACGCATACAAAAACATAGTAATTTTTAAACAGCTTCCGAATCATTTTAAAACAAAACGTGAAAAAGGTGTGGGAGCGCCGCTTCCAGGCATTCCCGCCCCACTACACCCCTGGCCACGACGTCTCAGTTCTTCTCAAGAAGCAGTGTCATAAAACATGACATTAAATTTTGGAGATTAAGCAATGTGGTCTGTACACTCTTCGCAATCCTTTGACAACCTGGCACCACCGCATGGCTTGAAAAAAGCATTTCAGGCAAACATTTACGAACTCTTCCAGTGTTGCGTTGATCGTAGATGCTAGTATTGCCAAGTTTGATAAAATGCCTGGATCCCGTATGTAGCAACACGTCCTCTACTCGTATTTTTCAGATCCAAACATTGAAATCCTTTCGGTCAACGACTCAGCGATCAACGTGACGCTCTATCCTGTCACCACCGACGTCGACAATTTCATCATAGTGGTCACTGAACTGAGCAACCGCACGAGGTTGGTTTTGCTGGAAAGTTAATGCGCGTATTTTCACTTGAGACTGAACTCACTGAATGTGCTCACTGGTGTCCTGAGTCTTAGGAAACCTTGGTGATCCTAATAATAGATTTTCTATTTGCCGGTGTCAAGCGAAATTTCTGACCTATCATTGTTTGTCAGTTATTTGATTTCTCAGAGTAAAGGAATATGGTTTGGCGATTATTTTTTATGTGTGTTGTGTAAATTAAAATTTTTTCGTTAGATGTCAGATACCCACAACAAGGTATAGTACGGGAATAACTGTAACCACTGAAAAATATTGGACTTAGTTTTAGACCTCAATTATTTTTCTTTTTATCACCCTAACCCAAACCCTAACCCGACACGCCGACCTAAACACCAAACCCTAAGCCTTATTCATCAGTTTTCTCAGCGTATTTGATATGTAGAATATTAGTCTGTGCATACGCACATGATGTGAAGTCAGAAATTTCGTAAGTTAGAAATTTCGCTTGACACCGGGCTTTCGCACTGTGAGAAAATAAGATCAGGAAAGCCTAAGTTTTGTTCAGCCTACACCCATCACGCTGATAAAGTTGGTCGTTGGCCATCAACGTGTATAGTTGATGTGTGTTGAAATGTTTTTAGGGAGTTGATACAGGCCCGTAGCCACGAAGGGCATACGGGGGCAGTGCCTCCCCAACTTTTTTGTGCCCCCAAATGTTGTGCCCAGAAAAATTTGTTTCAAACAAAGTAAAAACAAAAGTCTTGCCCCCTTAAAAGTATATTCCCCCCAAACCTTAAAACATGGCAACGGGCCTGGTCTGGGCTGATACCAGCAGTGCTGACTGTCTCTGGTGTATGCACATTACATTTTCCATTATCATAACAACTCTTTTGCTGGAAGTTGTCTTCCGAAGCGAAAATTTCGCTGTAATCATTAAGAGCACAAGCGTGGTTTCAAACGGATGCTGTTGCAAAATTCAAAATGGACACAAACTTTCTTACGCAGATTGCCAGTCACGCAAGTGTTCAACCCGTCGGTGGACACCTCCACCAACCCGATCACTGTCGGTCCATTGACGGCTGGTTACAGGTACTTGCTGGTGGTAAACAGCACTGCTGGTGGCGAACAACGGGAAGTAATACGTAGAGATTTCGTGCAACGTAAGTGGCCGAATGCCGTTCCTTTGCGATTGTTTAGAATAACTCTGAATCTTTGAGTATGACACTGGTATTGACTTTTGCAACTGAAGTAATCTTCTTAAAAATCGAATGTGTTGGATTATAATGCGGACAATAACAAAATTTTGAGACCAGTACCACAAAGAACGTGAATTCCAGGTTTGAGGAAACTTCCTGCTGCAGCGCAACCAATTAAATGTTCTAAATCCTAAGTCAACAGAGAAACGTGCTCCAGCACCACCCAAAAGGCAATTTGAAAACTTTCTGCACAAAGTTTGTGTAACAATGCGATTTACGTGAATTAACTGCTTACCGTCTCATCTTGTTTTCAGCGGACCCGATTTCTCCCAGCCCTGTACAAGCTACTCGCATTTCGGCTAATCAGTATAGACTGAGCTGGAGCCCTCTGCTCTCGGTTGAAAGGTAAGTTCTAACAGAAAAAGAAATGGTCATTCGTTGCCCACTTTTCTAAAATGAGATTATTTCAATAGTTTTGCACATCTCAATCAATAAGTTTTTTTTCTGCTTATAGCTTGTTCGAGGCCCTAATTTGCTATGTAACGGGTTTGTTGTGTTTTGTGCCCAGGTACAATGTGACCGTAATTTCCGAGCCCGACAAAACACTTGTCTCCAGCATTGTGACGACTTCCACAAGAGTCGACTTGCCGGCTTTGGAGTTCAATAAAACATACAGTGTTTTTGTTTATTCTGTGAGCAATGGCAAGCAAAGTAATCCGCCTACTTGGATTCCTATCACTACTGTCAGTAAGTGTAGACCTTGTTCATCATAGCTAGGAAGGGATGGGGGCAAATCAACGTTTGTGCCCTGACAGCTTCTTGACAAAAATCAAGTAAGAGAGGAAACAGCGCATGAGCTTAAACGTAAAGCACATGAGGAAGTAGGAGCAGAGTGCGAAAAGGCGACGCTCGAAAATCATCCCAACAGCATCTGGGAATGCTCATGTCGATAGTCTAAAAAATTCTCAAGTGTTACGTGTGTTGCGGTTTCCTTTGCTGCAACGAAACCGCTCAGAAGCAATCCCAATGACGTGTTAAGGTGTACAAGATTTGCATTTGGCTTTTCAATTTGGGTTATTTTTTGATCGACCCGTGTATAACTTGGGTGCGGTTAATTGCGGACCTAATCGAAGACCTATTTTGCCAAACCCCGTAAAATTTTTGCTTTGGTTTGCAGGTTCAGGACCAGTGCCACCTCCAAGCGACTTGAACATCCGGGTCTTATCGCCAAATAATATCCGAATCACGTGGACACCTGTACCACTCGCTGACCAGTAAGTTGCTTGGGCACGGATATTGTAGCCTACTGTTGAATACCGTTTCTTACTTGACTTGTGCTTTTGAGTGCCAAGAGCAGTGTTTCTCAACCGGGACCCTCGGCCCCCCCTTGAGGGCCACGGAGCGGTTCTCCGGGGGCCACGAGCAGAGGCCTTTACTAAATAGCTCTGCCGTGATATTGCAAAAGCCTATTGATGAGCAGGGGGCCACAGGTGTTGGCAGTCTTTGGAAGGGGGCCACAGACCATGGAAGGTTGAGAACCAGTGGCCAAGAGAGAAAGCGGCAAAATATACAGTTAGTGCAATAAATACAAGGTTGCAGCCGAACGGTATAAAAAAAAACTTAGACGTTGAGCTTTTCGAGTGCCATCAAACAATTTTTATTTCCAGTTACAACATTACTGTGATTCCCGACTTCGATGCGACACAATCAAATGTGTACACGAACACGTCGTCTGTGGACATCTACGACTTGGAGGCGGGTGCGAGTTACACGGTTAATGTCTACACCGTCAGCAATGGGAAGCAGAGTGCAGTTCCCGCCACCATTCGACTTAACTTGCGTGAGTTACATATAAGTTTGACCGACTGGCAATGGCGCAGGGCACATAAGCTGTTGCTTGTTTCATGCCATCGCACACGTGTTTCGTGCCCAAAAACAATAAACAAAATAAATGTCTATTGGTGTCAACGCCCGAAGTGAAATGTCCAAGTCAAGTCACGGTCATTATAATGAAAATCACGGCCAAAGAAAACGATACAAATGACAAGGCCGTGATTTTCATTGTAAGGCTTTTCAGCACTTCCGTTTTTCGTGTACCAAAGTCACGGTCAAGTCCAACAAAAGCGAAATACTGAATAATTTTTTACAAAACTAGTGACTAGACTGTGACACTGCCACATCGAGTTTGATGCAAGTCCTGCATACCCGCCTCAAAAGATCAAACACTCCGAGGAATGGCCGGACGGCTATTGGATAGGAACGTTGTAGCTGTAGAACAAGCTATGCAATTAGGGACGTGACAACCACATGTTGGAGGTCGCTGGTGTTCTCATTTTACCAATGAACCGATGAAAATCGAGAAGTCCACATGGTAATTAGCATCATCCGTGAGCGCACTTTTTGGCTAACGTTATGGTCATCTAATTTGATATTTTAGTGAAGGTTCCGGTGATATTTTTCCATCTGTGGGAATAAAGGGCAGTACAAGTTAATAATTTTTGTGAAGTTGTTAATTTTCAAATGTAAAGCCGATGGAAGTATTTGGAAGCAATCGTTCAGACCCACGCTTTGAAAGATCTAGTTCTAGAATACATTGCCCCTGATGAACGTAATTCAGCAGTGGTGCAGTTGATGTGTCAATGGTGAGCCATAGAAAGCAAAACAGGAGCTATGGAAAGAACATATGCAGCAGCAAAATAAGCGTTGGCCAAAGACGTGAAACTTGGCATTTAAAGCTGTTGGAAAATGTTAGGTACGCGATATGGATCTGTAAGGATCCGATTTCTCTGATTCTAGGGACCCGATCAGATTTTCTCTGATTTTAGGGACCATAGACAAGTTTCTGTGATTCTAGGGACCCGATTTGAAATTCTAGGATCCGGATCGGGTCCCTAAAACGACTTAACAAAATCCTGTTTAAAGTACACCATCATCAACAATGCTCTTTGAGAATAGCATATAGCAGTTTTGTGTAATAGCGCACCATACGCATGTTGCGCAAGCAACGATTTACGTGGTTATTTGTCTTATTTCTGCAACGACGGTCAGCAGGCTTGGACGTGTAACATTGTATTCTGTTTCACAGCGTGTGCGTTATTCGGCAATGTTCGAATTCATGCTGCGATGCGATCAGTTGATGTGGAATTCATACCGGGAGACACTTCCGAGCGAATTTACAACGTACAGCTGTTCCGGTCAGATCAACAAAACGGCTTAGTTGAGGAAAAAGAAGTCAATACATCCGATTCGTCCATTGTGAGTTTGCGACTGGTGACCTGCCTGTTGATCGCGAATAAAATTGATCGTTGTTAGCCGAAGTTCAAAGCGATTCAGACAATCGGCATTGCAGCTGCAAGCAACAACAGGCGATTTTGACGAAGACAGCAAGGACTGTATCTATTTTCAAAGCGTGAATTTCGATTTGTTTTTCTTTTCAATGGTGTTCTAATTTACTACTGGCAAAACTGACTAGTTTAAAGGAAACAGATCAAAATCGAAATCCAGGTGGCGTTGTTACTGGTTGCCACCAGCGAAAGTCCACTACGTTAAAGAAGAGAAGAAATTGTTTCTGTGTAGTTTGCATCGACTCTTCGAGATTCATAGTTTTTACTCGGGTTTTAGAGAGCAGAGCTATTGAGCGCCACAGAGCCGTCACCAAAAAGCATTCAACAGAGGGCTTTACGTTTTGGGCAGAACTTGACATTCTGAATATTTGATAAAACTCCATTGACTTATAGTGTTTCATATTTTAATTTTGGGGGATTGGAGCTTTGTTTGGGGGGCTAAGCCCACAAAAGCTACCCCGTGGGGTCGAGACTGGAGCGCCGTAAAGCATAGTTCCTGACAATGTCCACAACGATAACCAGGAACGTGTGCATGCTTAAAAGGCAACGAATCAGAAAGTTGTGGTCGTTCTCACGTTTCACTCAACAGTGCTGAAAGGCAACCCGGGAAAAAGAGATATTTTAACCATCGACTGCTGCTTCCAATCTTTCACGCCGTCAATACAGACTGTGTTATTGCGGTGCCGATTGCACGCATTATTTTTTAAACATAACAAAACCGTCATTGAAACTTGCTGCAGGCGAGATTCGAAAGCGCAGTCATTCTTCCAAGCCAATCGTACGAGGTCAGAATTCAACGAAAGTGCCGCAACGTGAGCTCGGATATCCAGCGGAGCAGAGTTGTAACACGTAAATGGTTTTACCGTATATATTGAACACCAACAGATCACATTTGTTCTTTTTTCATAAAAATGTTCTGTGAAATGCAACTCAATGCATTTTATTTTACGCTGTACGGTCGGCGTTTAAGCCTCACTTAACGTTTTTTGATATTTTCCGTCAATTCTTACTCCCGGACGCTTGAACACAATATTATCAGAGATGCGGTGATTGACGCCAACATCCTGGACTTAATGCTCCCCGCGCGAGTAACAGACCTGCTAAGGTCAATCTCCACGCGTTGCGTCTCTTGTTCTGGTGTTAAAAAACATTGAACAAGATCGCAAATCTCACCATTCGCAAATAAAGCGTGGTCGCTTGCGACTGCAAACAACAAACATAATTTTGGCATAAGCTAGAAATCTAGGTTAAGTTTCCAGGTACGCAGATTGAGGTTTTCGTATGGTCAGTGTAAGGAAGATACTTCCTTTTGTACGAAAATGCAAAGCTTGTAGTAGTGACTATTCAAGTTCCTATGAAATTTTTACTCTACCTGAACATTGCTTGAGTGACTGCGAAACGTGGCTTATGTATTGTGTTCGTGTATGCGACAGGATAGGTGACTTTAGAAGGAAAGCAACTCGAAACATTACTTTTTCCCTATTATGAGGTAATCAGCAATGACGTGTCATTATTTGCAAAAATTGAAATCTGCACTTGCTTCTTTTCTCATTTCAGCATCAGTGCCTTCTCCGCAACCGCCTCGAGTCTTCAACATTGAACTGACGAAAGCCAGTGTTGCGACGTCGCTGTTAAACGGCGCCCAAACAAACTTACACGTGAGAGTTCGTTACAAAACCAATTTAATCGAGTTTTACAAGACTGTGATCGACCACGCTCGCATTCTTTCACCGCTTGCCGCTCTATAGGTGACTAACGTGGAAACCGGGACACGGCGAACGATTGAAAACGTCGGGAGCGTCCACGTAATCGACAGTTTGTTGCCCAACACGTTGTATGAAGTCACAAGCGTGTATGTGGTCGCTGGAGTGTTGGGCTCAGCTTCCAGCCCTACCAGCTTCCGCACCCGCTTTACAGGTATTTTAAATATCGAACTTTGCTTTGATTTTCAATAACCTCGGCTGACCTGTCCATCGCTTTTGAAACGTTTGAAGATGTTTGGAAACAGTACGAGGTTCGGTTGTTTCCACTGGTTACGCAGCAGCGTTTTTCCCCTGATAAGCTTGTGCTGGAAAAGTAAATCTAGCAAAAAAATCTCTTCTGTTAGCACGATAGAAAGCATTATTAATGCTGTTCTTTTAGGTACTCACGTTGTTGCGTAGCATTTGCCACCAGGTTTCAAATCAAGCAGATAAATTCGATCTTTTGGCGATTATTTTATTATTTATGAAACCGCATATATGTTTCTAATCAAATTCTCATATGTGGTTAAAAACATTGCCCCGAGGAAGCCTACTCGAATAGGTTGGCGAAACGTCGGCAAAATAATAAAATAATCGCCAGAATATCGAATTTATCTGCTTGAAAGCATTATTATTTTGCCTTTTTTTCAGAACCGACTGTGCAAGTTTCGCCCATCAACGACACAACGGCGAATGCCACGTTCAACCCGGGCGGAGTTGTCGCTGACAGCTTCACGATAAACGTCGTTGAACTCAGTCAACGGCCAAGGTTGGGTTACGTTTAAGAAAGAGCGTCTCAGCCTGCTGAAAGAAAACGCTCCAATGAAAGTTTCTGTAAAACAAATGCGGCTGCTGCTGGCAGTGTTGCGATCAAAAGTCTCCGGTAACACAGATTTTTCGCAGTTATTTACACGTCGTTCATTAGTCTTTTCGTGACCAGTGCGTATTGAAATAGAAAATCACTTGGAAGCTTTCTTAAACGTAAGGTCACTTGCTTGCAACGTATGGCAAGCGAATGATAAAAGTGAGTTGCTTGAACCATTGATGCGTGTCATAAATCTTACTATACTGAAAGTATTAGAACCGCTGCTGATTGAATGGTGCAAGTTTCGATTCTGTTGAACACCATGTTGGCATTACTGGTTTATTTGGTTGCAGGGCACCGATTACGAGAGTGATTAAAGCTGTACCGGATGTGACTACATACAACGTCTTAGTTGGTCCTCTCACAGCTGCCTACCAGTATCTGCTGGTTGTAAACAGCACCGTTGGTGGTGAAGAACGAGAAGTGATACAGACAACATTTCTTCAACGTACGTTTGATTTTTCATGTTATTAGTTTTAAAATGTTGATCTCGTGTTTAATGGTCATAAAATACTTCAGGTATCAGGAAAACTATAAACGTAATAGACGACACAACGAGTGTGTCGAGTGTTTTACTGTGAGTGCGTTGAGTGTCCTAGACACACAGAAAGTGTGTTGAGTGTTATACTATCTGTTTTGCAGAATGCGTATTATATTCACGTTCCGATAGACATGTAGGTGTTTGTCGTGCTGTAGTTCGTGATTATAGACCTGCACAGCGGTAATCACGGTTTTGCTTCTCGACGCATGCAACTTCAGTGTGTGATACTTAAATATGTATTTGCATCTGCGATCAATCTTTCTTTTCCAGCTGGACCTGTCTCACCTGGACAGGTCGTGCTAACACCTATCACTAGCACCCGCTACAAAGTAAGCTGGGATCCTGTTGAGTCGGTGGAAAGGTGAGATGAATAAGACTCTGGACTCGGAAATGTTGGGTCAGACTCTTTCAATTCGCTCTTTCACTGTTTTATTTTTTATTCAGGTACAACGTGACTATGATTTCGAAACCTGGAAGCGTGGTAGTCTATAGTGCAGAAAACAATTCGACCTCTGTGGACCTGCCTGAACTTGATCCAACGAAATCCTACACTGTCTTCATTACCTCTATTAGCAACAGCGTAGAAAGCAGTCCACCAACTACAGTTGACATAGCAGGTAAAACTAACCATGCTGTATGAAGTGCATGACTGATGTTCGACGACAACGTTTTTTTTTGTTGAAACATCTGGTGGTGAAACCGCCACCAGGGCCAAAGAATTCCGTTGTCAAAGCTACTTGGTGGTGTTGGTGTTCTTCGACCGCGTGAAGTAAGTTGAAGCTGCAAGGTGGAGTTGAGCATTCTACAGCTTGGTGAGCTAAACAGAAGCTGCTGTTGGACAGATGCAGATAACCACTTATTAAAGCGAGAGTTGATGACAGCCACTCGACTGCCGAACCCTGCAGAAAGCGAGGTCAAAACCCGTAGTTGTAAAGTCGGTAATTGGTTTTTGTAACGAGCAAAGTTTCAGTAAAAGTGGACGGTTACTAGCTTGTGGAAGAAGCGTGACTAACTAGTTGCTCATTGAATTTTTACAAATCTGAATTAAGCAAAAGGCAGCGTCGAGGTTTTTTAAAGGCAGCGTCGATGGTCCATAGTTTGATGTGAATTGTTCTCTTTCAGCATTTGATACAAAGAAGAGTCCGATCACGCGCTTATAGCGTGACGTGCAAATAAGCGAAGAAATAACAAAGCAGGTGGGCGGTGAGCAGTAAACGGTTTGTGTCAGGCTAAATAACAAATAACCTTTTTTCCTGCTTAGTTTAAGCGGTGCATACGAAGTACGGAGAGAAAACGAAGCGTAATGCCGTCCGAAAGCGACAGCTTCTTACTGGCTCCATGCAGCGCATGGCAGTCCTGCTTCGTGGACTTGCGGCTGGCACGGGTGTCTGATCTACGTGATCACCAGCGGGCAATCGTGCGAACAAAGGTGTTGTTCCAGGTGAAAACGAAACGACCACCACGCACGCAACGACGGAGAGTGCAACGAAATTACCAGTCACGCCCACTGCGTTAGCGACTGATGACGGGACAGTGCAGAGCCGAGGATATTCTGAGCAGGTTGCTACCACTGCAGTTGCAGTCTCAGCAACCACCGATGAATATCGAAGCAAACCGGACATTGGCCCAGAAAAGACCTCAACAGCCATGGACGCGACAACCGTCGAAGCGGGGATTACAGACGACGTGAATGGAACAACTACCGCGGACGCAACGCTGGGAAAACTGTGGACAGGACAAGTAACAAGCACGAATGTGCTCTCTAGCTCGACAGCAAGTCCTTCGTTAGCCGAAGCCCCAACGCCAGGGATGACAACACAAGGTGGTGGTCAGACTGAGGTGACAGTTACTTACCCCACTGGCAGAGCGCACGCAAGCGTTGCAACAGTATCAAGATCTGACTCTCAGAGTGAGCGTTTTACGACACGAAGCGATTCTACTGCAGATCAATCCAACACGGACGTTAGCCGTGTCAAAACCCCAACCATTATGACATATGTTGCCAACGAAACGTCAATAGCGGATGATGCAACAAGTGTGGCTATTGATGCCGAGCAAACGTCTCAAGCAGTTGAGACACCCTCAGCGACGTCGGCTTACATGATGTCTACTGCGAACGCTACATTATCAGCGAAATCTACAACCGGAAGAGTTGATGCAACAACAGGAGAACTATTTTCCACTCAAAGCGTTGGCTATCCACATACTACTGTATCAACATCTTTATCTTCTGCTACCGAGACTAGCGATGATGCATTGCCTTCAGTTGATACAACCACGGCGTCTGGTTGGAAAATAACAACGAAACAGGAGTTGTCTTCTATGAGAACCAAAGTTGACGAGGCTGTTTCCAGCTCTTCTGATGAATCCACGGTAACTACACGTTTTGGTGCCACTCTCATTTCTCCAGGTCAGCCTGGTGGACCACCACCGCAATCTCCTCGAGGTCCAACTACAACGGAAAGCAACGCCAGTAGTTCCATTACTGACAGCGAGCAGCTGACCTCTCCACCCGGAGTGGATGATGGATCCACGGTAACTACACGCTTTGGTGCTACTCTCATTTCTCCTGGTCAGCCTGGTGGACCACCACCGCAATTACCTCGAGGTCCAACTACAACGGAAAGCAGCGCTAGCAGTTCCATTACTGACCGCGAGGAGCTGACCTCTCGACCCAGAGTGTCTACTTCTGACGTTTATCAAATTCCAACAACTGCCGCAATCAAGGATGTTGATACATTATCCCCAGATAGCAAAACATTTGTTGACGAGGCTACATCTCATGTCTTAACTCCCACTTCATTTCCTCGTCCAGCAACAACTTCTGCTGAATTTTCTCCGCCATCCTTCATACCTTCCAAGTAAGCAATTTGTTTCCACTGGTTTTCGCTTTGTGCACAACTTTGACATGATCAACCGTCGTATCTCTCTATTGTTGATTTAGAATGTGAAATAATGTTAAATGTAATATAATTATTCATTCGATGTGTCATTCAGACAACGTGTCAAGCATTCAGATAACGTATGAAAAAAAAACAATAATAAACCTAGTGATTAAAACCGGGACTATTCAACGCTGTTTTGAACTTGCTAACAGCCATGAATAAGAAGCTCTGCTAGGAAAAGTTGCGGTCCCCGACAACTTCTTTAAGAAGATTCCTAATGCACACAGCACACGTGGTTAGAGTATCAATAGTAGCCTGATGTGGAACAGCTTTGCTCTGCACAAACTCAAATTTCCTGAACAACAATTTAGTTTTGCTTTTAAAATGACGCTCGATCAACCTTGGTTCATAAAAGGCAGAAATTCAGAAAAACTTTAGAACAAACTAATGCGAACAGAGTTACAGAGCTACATACACAACCTAGCTCTATTCCATTTGCGTTTGTGAACGCGTACTTGCGTTTTACTGTATGTCTTTTGTGAGTTTCAACAAGCACATGGAAAAAAATGCTTCAATTTCCATTTTTTAAATTCTTTGTAATTGCAAAATTTAACTGTAGGAATTGGTACAAATAGAATAAAAAACAACGTTAACATTAAAGACTCCGTCCTGATAAAGGCCCAATCTGGTCCACGGCTTGCTCATTGTGAAATTTTTAAGCCCATACTAGCCGGCACGTGAAACACAGAAGTGCAACCAGGCCCTTAAAACAATACTGGTCTTTCAGAAAACTCACAGTTCTAGATAAGCTCATAAGCTTTACTTCTATGCAAAGGCATACAAATAAAATGCAATGAAGTATTGGCGTAAGTCAGTCAAAAACTACTGTCAATGGGCTGACCTCTTCACAGCACGACCCAGCCCTGGCCGTCGTTGGTTCCAGCCAGACACAAGTTCCGGAATTTACAAAGTTCGGCCCACGCGGGCCTCGAAATAGCATTTGTACATTGTTTGGAAAAAGTGCATTTTTGAAACAATCTGTCGTCTGGATTTTTCAAACTCTGCTTTAACGATTGTTTTCTCCTTCGCACAATGAGGTATTCGTGCTGTACATTTGGTGTTGCTGTTCCAGATCTCGCAAAACTGTAACGAGTAAATTAGTTTTTATGTGCACAAATTACACAATACAATCCACGTATTAAGTGTCTCTCGCGTTAGCCGATAAATACAGACGGCATCATTTGTTACAAAATTGCACAGAAGCTTTAAATGCCCTGTGCAGAATAATATAAAAGCAGACAACGCAGTTTTCCTCTATCCGGACTCAACTGCTGCAAACATCGAGCTATATATTGCGTTTGTGGAACCTTTGCAAGTATGAAGCAAATATATGCAATGTTAGTTACATAACTGTGACCCAGAACCGTCGCCAGAAGTATTGAGTAGGGGGGATTTACGTTTGTGCAGGAGGGCTTGACATTGAAAATTTGACAAAAACCCGACTGGTTTGAAGTGTTTCATATTTCAATTTGCTGGGGTTTGGTGCTTCCTTCAGGGGCGCTAATCCCACTAAAGCCTCCCGTGGCGACAGGACTGCTGTACTTTCTGTTGTCACACATAAAGCTTTGTTGATCTCGAAGTGAACGCCCTCATGGCAATTGGTATCTTTTTCTCAGTGGCAAATCACACTGGCGCAGTAAAAACAACTGTCAAGTTTTTCCGTTTCATGGAGCAAAATGCAAACGGAACTTTTTTGCAGGTTCACAACTTGCTTTCGATCGAACGAAAACGTGGACCTTGCGTTTGTCCTGACAGCGGCCAACTTTATTACCAACGAAATGCTACAGCAACAAAAGAATTTCATCAAAATGATCGTAGATCAACTAACCATCGGCCCAACTGACACACAGGTGCGGAATAAAGTATAAACTTTGATTGTGGAAAGTATCGTTAGCATGACATGTGATGCTGACCTGCAAGTGTTGATTACAGGTCGCAATTTTCACGTACAGCCAGAAATTTCATACAAGACTGGCCTTCCAAGATTCTGCGAACAAACAAGCAGTTTTGAATGCTCTCGAAAAGATTGAACTTTACAACGACAGGAATAATTCCATTGCCAAAGGTAAATGATTTTGTACATGAAGCAAAAATGTCTGAGTATATTTCATAAAACTTAATCTAATATTGATAGAAATCTTGTTGGAAAACAGAAAATTCCTCAACCTTCCTTACTCTAGCCTGTTTCAGCTTGGATAAACTTTGAAATTACTTTTGCAACTGCTTTGAACAGAAGAAACAAGTATTTATTTTATTTCTGCAAACGTCTGAACTTTGCACAAAAAGACACAGTAGCCAATTAATTTGAAAAGTGTATTTTTTTAAAATTTATGTCAATAGAATAATGAAATACAAGCATTGTAAGAAACTTAGATTTGTTAGTCTTTTTTAAAGGAAAATGTAGATATTTTCATTGGCAAACGCAATAAAAATCAGCGCAACGAGAACACCTGTCAACTTAATCAACTTTATGCAAAAGATTATTCGGCTGACAATGAAAAAAAATGCGCTGGTGGTCAAACTATTTGGGTACCTAAACCTTCATTACAAACAAAGGCAGGTTCCATTAGAGGTGATTTCCCGACAGCTACAAAATCTTTCTTGTGTTTTCAGCCCTCACGCAGTACAGGCGATACATCAACAGAACAAACTTTGGAAGAAGAGCTGACGCAGATCAGTACGTAATATTCTTAACCGCCGCACCAGCGCAAGATAGTGACAAGGTTGAGTGTCAAGCAAAGTAAGTCGGAAAAATCTTCGGCAAGAATGCTACAACTTTATTTAGTGGTCAGCCGAAACCAATTTTGTCTGACCAAAGATAAACTGCATTCGGTCGAGTTTAAACTGAATCGTCATTTTCATTTCGACGTAATGATTTTAAGTTAGAAAAACATAGTGCGCAAAATACTGGGAGCAACATATTGCTGAAATTTGAGCAAATAAAATGATGCTTGCAACGCAATCCACTGCAACAATCTCTAAACATTCCCCGTGCACCAAGAGGTTTATGCATGATCAAAGTTGACAAAGTTTGACTAAACAGCACTAATTTCCCGTTATCCTTGCCAAAACTTTGCTGTCTTTTTGCAGGAAAATCAAGGCTCAAAACGGAACCGTTTTAACAATAGGCATCGGACAGAATATTCTTCCGAAAGAATTGACAACCATTGCCAAAACTCCAGAAAGAGCCCTAGTAATCCAATCATTCAACGATCTCAATCAAACAGTTGCTGACTTAATTGATGCAGACATCAACTGCAAGCGACCTACAGAGTTTCCAGATACAACTACCACTGACGAAAATACAATAACTACCACATCCAGCAAAGTCAAAGGAACTGCCTCAAGAGCAATACCGATATCTATCGTCGATCCTACAATCATGCAAACGACCTTGACCAAGACCACTGATGCTCCAACAATAACCACTGATTCACAGTCATCAACGGCGTCCACTTCTGTATCCAAGGAAAAGTCTGACACAGTGGTCAGCACTCTTGCCACAGATGCATCATCAGTGATGACATCAAGCAACTCATCGAATATAATTTCAGCAACAACCACAGATGTTCCTGTTGAAACTGCAAAAACAACAAGTTCAGACAGCAGCATTAATGATGTAACGAGATCAGAGAGTATGACTACTGCTGACCTCGAAACAACTTCTGCTACAAGCAAAACAAGTGGTAAATCATCAAGCAAAACTGTTGAAGATGTCGATATCACCACTGTCAGTGAATCCATTACCACAAACGAACAGGTGAAAACTATAACAAGCCAATCCACTCTTGCAGCTTCTGACATATCGTCAAGTGCTACACCAACAAGTTCTCATGTCGATGAAGTTGTTACAAAAAGAGATGTTGAGACAACTGCAGGTATCGTTGAAGTCAGTTCCATTGCACCACCACCCACAACAAGTGGGGATTTCGCAACTGCTGTGTCTGACAGTCAGCAAATTGAAGGAACAAGTGGCGTTGCTACGTCGTCTCCTGGAGCCGTATCACCTGTCGATAGTGCGTCAACTCCTCCTGTAAGTGGAAGGGTTACCACTGTAAATGCAGTTGATTCCACAGCAACAGCCAGCACTTATTTGGAGAAGCTGACAACTGCAGCAGGAATAGATCAAAGTGATGCAACATCAGATGCCGTTACGCCATCATCTGACAGATCAGTTGCAAGTATCACTGCAACACTCTTCACTGACGGCACATCACGTGGCACTGCATCGACTGCATCTTCGGTTGACGCCTCCTCACCAAAGACTTCATCAACTTTAGTCGATGTTGATGCTGCTGCTGCGGGTGGTGAGTTGACAGCTGCTACGACTTCGTCTGTTTTGTTGTCGCGTCAGGTTAGCGTTGCCAATGTCCCAGAATCGGATGCCTCTACAGCTGTGAGTTCAGAAACGCAACAACCATCAACTACTAGTTCGGGGCTGACGTCCAACACACATAGTACACTTGCGAATCAACTGGAAGTTAGTTCTGTCGTTCCTGATGGCGATACCTCACCACCAGAAAATGAAACTTCTTTTGAGAAGATCACGTCTCGTTCCGTGGACCCCAGTTCTGTTCCTGATTCGCTCACAACTGTTTCTGAGTTTGCACCTCCATCCTTTATTCCCTCAAAGTAAGAGCTGGTCTTTTGTTTGTAATTGAATGGTTTTGAGCTTGAAATTGTCCGTAGTTAAAGGATGCGTTCCTGACTGGTTTTACACTAAGGAAAATGAAGCAGGAGCCTTTTTACTCGTCGTTTCTTATGTGCATTTTGCTTACTTTATTTGAACTATTTGTCCTAAGGAATATTTATGAATTTATGTTTGCAATCTTTATGTTCCGGAAGAGGTTTTGGATTGCTTCTTCTGCATGAATTTTGGTTGGATTTTTGCCCAGCATTGAGAAACGCCATATATTTTTTGGTTCGTTTGTTTGTGTGATTGCGGGCATCCGGGGGAAACCGTGGTTGTAAAAAATGTCTTGGGCTGCAAATTTTCTTGAAAGGTTTGATTGTTTTCCGTAAACGTATTCAATTTGCTAGGAAGTTTTTTGTTTTATGGTTAATTCCAAAGTGTAACCAACAGGTTATAATAGATTCTTTGCTGTTTCTAAAAATTAATTGAAGTGCAATGGAAGCATTTGCTTTTATGTGAATGGTCCCGCATGGAACCAATGAAGTAACGCGCCTCTGAAATCCAAGAGTTCTTGCCATTGAAATGCGAAGTCTTGGCAGAGGTTTTCTATTTTGTTTTGCATGCTATTGAAACAAGTTTTTGTGCAGATATTTAGATTTAGTTAGTTGTAGCTGCATATTTTGATGTGAAAATTAAAACCTTGGTCCAACGTAGTTGTAGCCGATTCGTTTGGAAATTAGCTAAGTGTAGGTTTAACTTTGCTTTGTACATCAGGTTGTGTTTCCCGGTGTAATCCAGCGACGTTACTATAGACTGTTGCCGTTTTTATCCCCGAATATGCTGTATGACTTTGTTCATGCAATATTTGTTGGTCGCTGAATGTGACATCAGGAATAGAAAATTGAAACTACTGGACTCTACCGAAATTTAACGAATTATACATGCTTTCGAAACGTTGGATCAAACGTGCAAAGATCATCATAACAGTTTGAGTTCCACAAAACACTTTTTTTCTGACGTATGTAAAAGGATATTTTCGAAATCGGGCTTTGACAGCATTTGAAAAAATTGCAAATGGTAATTTTGAACTGCTATTACATGTTTCCTTAATTACAACACCAGTGCAAATGAAAACTTAGCAGATTACTGGAACTTCAGCTCGGTTTTTGAGTGTACAGCTTTCGCTGAGAACCAACTTGAAAAAGTTTGGTAAAAAGCAGGGTTGCAGAGTCGGCGTCGCAAGGAGTCGGAGGGCGGAGTCGGATTCCTAAAAACACTAGGAGTGGGAGTCGAAGCGGTATTTTTTTATCCGACTCCGGAAATCTAATTGAATTATTTTTTACAACGTACT
>Ga0210059_1001117_pt1 | contig 39173 bp, 28 predicted proteins | sample Ectturendosymbi2_FD_188042 | JGI IMG/M metagenome (GOLD analysis project Ga0210059, IMG submission 188042) | Ecteinascidia turbinata endosymbiont from Florida, USA - Sample 2 (SPAdes) (version 2) | ecosystem: Host-associated > Tunicates > Ascidians > Unclassified | place: Key West, Florida... | reverse complement strand
AAAATGGTGCTGATTGGCAGAAACGACAAAATTAATTTCAGTTCCATATTCGATAAAAAGAAAATGATATATGAATTTGAGCGGTTTGCAATCTCTTATGGTCTAACTCTAATTATAAAGCGCGTAAATTGGTTAAGTGCGGGCCCCCTAAACTTGCGGGCCCTGTGCGGTTGCACTGTTCGCACTCCCCTAAGGCCACCACTGGTTGTTCCCCCCTTGACCTCCTCGTTTCGCCTAGCGTAGCAGGGGGCATTTTCGTTATGGTGTAAAAAGGGCAAAGCGTTTTGTGAACGTGCGTTTGCACTGCATCGTCAGCAACATGGAAAGGATATTTAAGCAAAATATCGAGTTTTCCCCCCTGGAAAAGTTCCTGCGGACGCCCGTGCTTCTGACTTGAATTTTTTCAATTTTCTGGCGTTTTTCCGGCATGATTTGGTTTTTTCTTACCTGCAAATACAACAAACAAAAATATTTGAATTATAGAAATTTTAATAAACAATTTCTTTGCAATATGCAAATTCTCGAAACCTGAACCTTCGAGACCGAGACTCGCAAAAATGGGTCTCGAGAGCGAGACCAAATCTCGAGACTCCATCACTGATGCATGTGGCATGTGCACATGCAACGAAGTCAGAAATTTCGCTTGACACCGGATCATGTTGAACACTGCAGTATACTGATTCTCTTTTGGGGAAACTACCGTATTGGCCACCAACGTCACATGCGTACGTGGCTGTCCCTGTCCGTTCAAAAATCGAACCAAGCGGCCAGTTATGTTCCAATACGTTCTAGGGCGGAGTAAGTGAATCGTAATACAATACGATTGCCGAAGGGTAAAGTCAATTTTTTTCAAGTTTTGCATTGCTGTTGGTGGTTATGTTCGACTTTTGATACGATGGTGCTGGTTCATTTTAACTGGAGCTTGCAGTTTATTACTGAGTGTAACAAAAACATGATGAAGAGAAGTCAAAATAATCAATGCATTCATCAGTATCAGAATGCAAAGTTGAAGTTCATTTTTCATTTTGCACTGACACTGAATACAATAGCACTCGGGGTGGCCAACCCGCGGCTCGCGAGCCTCATGCGGCTCTTTACTCAGTTTCATATGGGTCTTAATACAGTGTCAGAAATCAAATTGAGAAGCAATACAATCAAGATATCAAAAACACAACTGGGTGCCCCAGCGGCTCCAGCGGCCTTTCAGACAAGTAGCTTTAGCTAATCTACATTATAACAAGCCCACAATATTTCTGAAACTTATTCAAATAGAATTTTATAATTATATACCAGAAATCCCACTAATTAAACAACATGCGTAACATTAACAATAAATGCCTTGTATTGTAAAGTTCTGTCGTCATGTTGATGTTGATGGTGTGTGATATTTATTTGCAATAAATCTAGCTAAACAAAATTATATGTGTCAGCAAGGAAGAGATAGGGTTATGTTCATGTGTGTCTACTGCCCATATGTGATGTGGCTCTTTGCCGTAACACAGTGTAAGAAATGTGGCTCTTTATAAAAAACAAAATAAAGTTAGTCAAGATAGCTAAAAAGAATGAAGCAAAACAACACTGCACAGAGGCCTTACAGAAAACATAAAAAACATACTAAAGACACAATGGGGCGTAAGACCAAAGACGTGCAGAAGACAATAAAGCTTACAGAAAACAAATACTTGGAAGGCAATAGCTATTTGAAGAGGGGCAAGTGGCAGGCAGCAACACAGGCTAATGCACTGAGACGATGGCTAAATTAAGATCAAACCTGTACGCAGACCAATATAATGGCAGCGTTCCCGCTGGTGGAGCCACTTTTGATCCCTAGAGTCACCTGATATCATCCACTCATGTCAACTAATTTGTGTGCAAGGCAGCTCAAAAAAGGGGAAGTGGTTTTGCCGTACACACCACACCAGTGGTTTAAATTGCAACTAGTTGAAAGTAGAAATTGTAAAGGAGGTCATTGCATTTTTAGCATTTGTTGGTCTCAGCATCAGCTGCTACATTGCCTGGTTTAGCAGCATTGACTATGTAGTGGCTTGGAGCAAAGGTGTCCACAACTGTCGTGTCCCATATGGGGCTCCTGCCCCTATACCAAGGGTTAAGAGTAAGACCATCAGGTCTTCTTCTGTCATCAGTCAAGCTAACAAAGGAGCTCTAAGACAGAGGCGAGAGGGGAGACTAATTCGGGTCAATGACCTTTTGAGGATAGAGTTGATGGATGAGTGTCTAGGAAAAAAGTGACCCGCATTCTTAACACAGGAGAGGCCATGAAGCCTCAACTTTCAAACAATCTTACCACTGCGGCATTCTGTGCTTTCAAAAACTTTGACGCCGGTTTGGAGGGCGATTGCAATTCGGAGCTCAGCAGGTTTCTGACTCTAGCAATTGGGAAAGCTTCTGACCACGCAGCAGTGTGGGTTTTCTGTATGGTAAGTAACTGACAGTGGTTCTCACTCAGGGCTTGAGGTGTTGAGCAGGATGAGTAGATCCCTGCAAGCAAGGTCATCCCAGGCTGATTATATTTCTTTTCCTCGTGGTGATAAATCATGAAGTGCGGACCAGGCGTCAGTTGCACAATGTCAATGCATTATTGTTGTAACAACATGTTCAATCAATCAATGCTGCATTTTAATTAAAATACACAAACAATACATTACTACCTACACTTTAAGGCTAGGCTATATTCACAATTTTCAATACCTTGCAGCAGTCTGTTTGCAAAGCTAGTATCAGTAGCAAACCATGCTTGTTTTGCAGCATCATTTGTAGAACATGATCTGCATTAATACTTTAACTTAGTTAGTCACTATGTCTAGTGATTATATAGTGATAGAGTGCAATGCCATCATACAACAATTCATGTAACCAATAGGAGCAGCACAACGAAAAGAAGAATTAGCAGAACAGCAACATACAGTGCAAAAATAGCAAAATGAGGCAAGGGTGCACAAATGTCAAGTCATATACACAACATTCATGTGCATAACACAGATGATGGTGGTGTTCCATAAAAGACGAATATCCGTCAATAGTGGATCTTGGTTGTGGATATAAAATGACGTAACCAGAGTTGCAAAAACAATAATTTAAGATGAGCAATAATACCAAAACAGTAGTAAAAATAATATTTGTTGCTAACCTCAGGCCTACTTCGAACCACCATCGCTCCATACAAAGTTTATTTCATTCTTGATATCAAGCTCCAGTTGGAACCAAATATCGGTTTTCACAGTTGTGAAAATAGAAACAAAACTTTGTAGCATTACATGTTTGGGGGAAGGTTATATTATACTGCAATGACAATTTTTGTATTGTATCTGTATGTGTTATGTTTATTGATTGTGTAACAAGTTTTTTTATCACTCCGGTTACATAATCACACATTTGTTAAACGATATCCGCTCTGACTGACAGCCGTTCTTTTCATTGTACTGATGATGGTGGGCGAGCAATGCATGGAGAGTTGAGGTATGTAAAGATGAACAAGTGAATCATGCACATAGGTGAGAGAAGTTAGTGACGATGAAAGCTATGAAGCAGAAAGTCATGCAGCAAGCATGGCAGTAGGCTATTGCCATTGATGCGTTGTTACCTATTGTCTGATTCAGGTCCATCATATGCTTGCTTGTCTCTAGGTTTTAGTCATAGACTGAAGTTTTTTTAAATGACCGCAAACAATATTATTGTAAGTCAATTTGGTCATAATGCTTGAAACTATAGACTAATGAAGACCATTACAACTACTAAAATATTTGTGGTTAAGGTAGCTATTTTTCACAAGCTAATTTTGTGAGCAGGATTAGAAGGTAAGATTTTGAATATACCATTTGTTTCCAACATCTATCTATGTTGTTTCTCCTGATCCATATGAGCTTTTTTGCACAGGATATGATTTTATCTTGTGTGTCATTGTGTTTTCAAAGATAACATCTTTGATTTTTGTTTCAGGATTAAAGTTAAGCAGTTTCTTTAAATTGCTGCATTTTGGGATGTTTTTGTTTTAGCCTGTGTTTGATGTCGTTGGTAATGACATGTGCTTCATCAATGTCGTTGACAGTTTCCACAAATTTAAGGGCTAATTTTATTTGTCATTGGAGCATTAGTCCAGAAAAGACTTCCTGATCTCTTTTGGTTTTTGACTGATTTGTTTACAGTCTTGGTTGGATGTCTTCATATTCTGAAATTAGTTCTTGTAGCTTGCTGTGTTGCCACTGTTATAATCTTTTGTAAAATTTTGACATGTTCTAGATGTTTGGTTTGCATGATTGTTTTCCAAGAATTATTGGAAGAATACCTGTAGCATGTGAATTGCTACTGGCTTCCATTTTTTACTGCAGTTCAAGAGTCTCTAAGGCAAGATTCAGCACTCACAAATCATTGATTTTTTTCTGGAGACAGACATATCACTATTTGCCGTTGAACAATTTTATGCACTATTCAGAGTTGTTGTCTTGATTCTTACAATGTTAGAGTACTATTACAGGAATAGAGCACTACTATAAACAATGTCAATTAATTCTTGAACAGAACACTATCATAGGGCTGGCTATATATTTGAAAACATGTTAGGCATTTATTGTTTTGTTGTATTATTTTTGTATAGAGAGTTTAACCCTTTAACGACTGCACGCACCAATAGATTGGCGTGTGCTTTTTTTGGTTATAACTCGCCAGCCGCTATAGCTAGAGAGTTGTTCAAACCCTCTACGGATGCACAAAGTCTTCTCGGTTCGATTAAAAACAAATTTTTTTTTGATTTGGGTGAGGGGTTCGCTTGGGAGGGGCTCGGAAAGTGGGGGTGTTTTTGATTTTTTGACAAACTTTGACGGGCCCTGGAAGCCAATCCAATTGGCCAAAATTTTGGCTTAAACTTTTTTTGGAAACTAGATAATCTCCCGCGTTGATAGAGCCCTTGCTTGACCTTCTAGCGTGTCTGGAACCAAAGTTATGGCCCAAAAATCCCATTTTACCCCCAAAATCAGAAAATGCATGGGTCTCCCACTGGTGGCTACTATAGCTCGCGATAACTCCCCGCTAGAATATGCTAGCGAGCTATATGAGCCCTCGAAACACTCTTGAAGTCTTCTAGTTTGCACTGAAAAAAAGCATTTTAGATTTGGGACGGGGTTTTCGGTGGGTGGGGTTAGAAAAAGGGTAGGTTTGGCTTCTTTTTGGTTGTTTCATTATGACGTCATCACCTCCACAAAAGGCCAAAATTTTGGCTCAAAATTTGGTTGTATTCTAGGCTGGAATATAAAGCTTTAGACGCCTAGATCGACTTCCTAGTGTTTCTGATGCCCAAGTTAGGGCCAAAAGACCCCAAATCATTGAGGACATGGGTGAGTAATTTCAGGGGATCTCCCCAATTAAAACCCGGAAGTTTGGCCATAACTTTTGAAGCAGAAATGCTAGAAAGTCCATCAAACCCTCTAAAGACTCGTATTGAATCCTAGAATCCAAAAAAACTTCGAATCACCAAATCAGGTAGATGGTTCGACTCCCCGGAAGTGACATCATTATCCAAATGTATAGAAATATGCATAAACAACCTCTGAATATGCAAATATTAACAAAAAACCCGTGATCTCAAGCTGAAAATTTTCTTTCCAGTCTAAACTACTAGTCTTCATGAATCTTTAGAGGGTTTGAACAGCTCTCTAGCTTATTCTAACGGCGAGTTATGGCCATATCCAAAAGGGGTGTTATTCCACCCTGGTTACCTTTTTTAAGGGTAGGATTTTTGACTACTTTTTGTTTTTTGTGGCATAATTTTTCATCTAGATATGCTAGAAAGCCAATCATGGGCTCTAAAGACTCATAAGATAGCCTAGTTTCGTAAAAATATTTGGGCCAAAATGTGGGCCCATTTGATGGGCGTCCAGGGCCAGGTAAAGTAGGCCATAAAAACGCGAAAACACTCACACTTGTGACATCCCCCCAAGAGAACCCAAAACTGAAAAAAAAATCTTTGACTTGGAACTACTAGACTTGCTGAATCCGTAGAGGGTTTGAACACCTCTCTAGCTGCAGCAGCTGACGAGTTATAACCAAAAACGTACGCACCAATCTATTGGCTTTTGTGGTCATTAAAGGGCTAACTGTATTCTTATTGGCAATGGAAGTTTATTTCTGGAATTGTATCAAACCATAATTGCATTTCACAAAAATTAATAATTTGAAGTTTTATGATTGTTGTTTCACTAACTAACTGAACATTCACTAACTACTGTGGTATGATTACGTCCTGTATTATTATTATTGCAGGAATGATATGGATATTTCTACTCTGCTGAACTGCTACTTCCAATATTTTCATTTCTCTTTTATATGCTGTTGATATTAATGTACTTGGTTTCCATTGTTTTTACTGAAAAAGCCTTGATCTTTTTTATAACCGTTCTATGCTAACATTGCATTGTTATTAGACCATATGACATGATACCACTGTTGCAGATCTCATTACCATTGCCTTTCTGCATATTCATTACAATTATGCAAGTCTTCACGATATCCAAGCTGTAATTGGGGGTGTGGAGCCGGAGTCGCAAGGAGTCAGAAGATTTTGGGTGGAGTCGGAGTCAGATTTTTTTTTCTGACTCCAGATGTCCAATTGGATCATTTTTACACCACACTCTTAAATTGGGAATTCCTGTTGAAATTGTACAATTTCTTTTGAGACTTTTGTTGAAACAGATTTCTTGCTGTGCACCATTGATTTTAAGATATTTTTTTTCTGTGCACCATTGATTTTAACAGACAAATTTCATTCCCTTGATGTTAAGGAATCGGAGTTAAAAATTTTGAAATGGCTGGAGTCGGGAGCCATAGTTAAAATTTAGAAAGTTGGAGTTGAAAAATTTGGAAAGGTTGGAGTCGGATATTTTACCTCTGACTCTGCAACCCTGGTTGTAATTACAAGCACTGAAAATTGATTAACATTTTTAGTGCTTCCTGAAATCTGTTATCGTTATGTTAAGCTCAACCATGTTGGTATCAGCTCTGTTACATTTGCACTGTTATTAGTGTGATTGGATTTTGTGCTAAGGTTAGGCAAGCTCAGCCATTTTTATATCCTACAGGCAGTTCTGTAGATCATTGCTATTCACAATACACCCTGGAAAAAGAGTGTTCCTTTCCCACATTTTTGCTGACTTTTCATTCGAAGGATTTAAACCAAACAAAAGATTTCAGCTAATTTTCAGAAAATTTACTTGAATTCTGAATAATTTTCTGGTTGTTTCTGGAGTTGATATGGTAATTCCTATTGATTTTCACCGCTATAGATTTTTGGCTTTGTGTGTCAAATTGGGCCATTTTGAACTTGTAGACTGCAGCTACCCATCACTAGTGTCCAGACGTTATGTTCAATTGTTAAATCCTGTTGTTCTTTTGATATGTTTATTTGTTAAGAATTTATAGAAAGTTGACTAATTATTTCAAGTGCCAGGGCATTGAAAATATGAACATTTTCCATTGTGTACTGTGTAGGCTTAGTAAATAAAAGACATGAAACAATGAAAGGCTGTAAGAAATACGTCTATTTTTATTTTTAGTGCTTACTTGGCTGTGGTCAAACCAATCTTGGTAGCTTAAAATAGTCATCTCTGTTCATTGACAGTGTTTTATTTTGCAACAAATGTGAAATACTGTATGCTGCACTCATATGTTATTATTGATAACTAACCACCTTTTTGGATTAGCCTGTGAAGGTGATTGTGCATACCACAACAATTGTTTCTGTGTGTGGCATATGTAAAGTGCTAATTTAAACTAACTCCATTTTCTCCATAACTATTGTTATTTCTTTCACGTTTTACTTAGCAATTATGGTGATTTGCAATAATTAGCCTAGAAACTTTCAAATGATATACATATTATACTTGCTTTATTAATTCACACTATGTGCTGATGCTAAAGCATTATTAAGCTTTGCTGTAATTTGAAATCAGTGGTAATAAGCAAAATCTGCAGTTTATCTTTGTCTTGAATAGCTCATAGGTTCTTAGATATATTACACAATTGAAATTTGCTATAATTTGTAGTATATATTCTGAAGCTATGATGATAGCTGTTTAAGCCCAGCTTGTTAGGTGTTCTTCCTCCAAGTGTTTTTAATGAAAACTCTTGTGCTGCTTTGAAAGTGTAATTGTTGTAAATAATGGGATTTTGTCTTTAAAAGTGGATTTACTTGTATTTAATTGCTTCTTTGATTTAGGGTAACAAAAACAGAGTGAATTAAGTAATTGCCAGATTAGTAGTAAAATCAGAGATTTAATGCTATCAAAAACTTATTTTAGTACATTTTTGCAGTGATAATGCACTTACAACCAATTGGTTTGCTGCATGCTTCAACTTTTTAACTTGCGTGATCTAGCACCTGTTTAAAACATATGTTGCCATATGCAAACTAATGATGGGATGAGCACTTGGCATTAGTATTAATATCAGGTGTTTTTGATGGCATCAAAACTCGTATCAGCAATAATTGGGAATTTTGTGTGTGATTTCCAATGTTAAATTAGATACCCTCCCATTATATAATGACCTAAACATGTTTCCCACATCATTTTACAATAAATACATGTCTTTGTAAGCTGACAACAGTGTGTGCTAATGTCTGCTGGTGTCTCACAAGTTGGTGTGATGTTGATGCAAGTTGGTGTGATTGAATAACCTTTCAGTTCATGTGCAAGAACATTAGATGTTTGCTGATTGGCTGAGATAATGCAGTCATGCAAAAGCATTTGTCCCATTTCACGTCCATGTCCATCTACCACACACACTTACAAAATGGCTGGCATGATGTGTTATACTTGGTCATTCAGCTACTGGATGATGATAGCTTGATGTTATGGTGACAGTGGAGGAAGTGTCCAATTCAAGCATGAGCATGGTGTCTTAACAATTAACAAAGGAAGAGATATGTCCATATTGTGGAAAATAGTTTTCGTTTTAAGAAAACAAACACTTGTGGCAATGTGGTGGGTGTTACTTTATCAGGAAGATGAGAAATTATTGTAATGGTTAAAATTAAAGTTAGCTTAAGGATAGGGTTAGGTTTAGCTCAAGGAGAGGGTTAAATTTAAAGTTAGATTTGATTGCAAATAATAGCCTGAATATGTAAGTACTCATATGTACTCCATACTCGTATGGGAATCAGAAGTATACTATGGTTTGTACTTGGTCTGCCATCAGCACATCATCAAACATAAACTAAAATTTCAAGCAAGAGTACTGTTGCAACCTCTTGGGTGGTGTTGCGTTGATTATGTTATTCACCATGAACGGGATGTGCGTGAATAATGACACCATTATGTATGTGGCGCGAACAAGCAATAATAGAGTGATCTCGTCAGGTGATCTCTATTGTTGCTTGCTGCCACGGTGCGAAGCTCTGCGCACATGCCACTCGGGATTTCCGATCGCAACAGTACAAAGTTTATTCTAGCAATGTCTTGAGGTGGTCATTATTGCAGAAACATGGATCTTGCATACAATGTCACCTACCAAAGATTACTTGAATTCGTTGTGTTAATGTTCTGTATTTGCTTGTGTACATTTTTTGCAAAATCAACAAAATAAAGTTCTATTGGCATTGGAAGAAACATTTTTAGCCGTGTTTGTTTGATAAAATTGTTTAGTTTATAAATTGTTGCTGGCTGACAACGTTCAAATGTCTGGATTGCTGAGTTGCCTGACAGTGGCCGCCGTTTTTTGTCCCTGATCATGTCCATGCTTGCATTAATGTCAATTGCCCTGCGAGGGGTTACCCCATTACTTCACACATATGACAATATCTTTTTTGTTTCTTTAGGTTTATCATATTTTCTGGTTTCAAACCTTTTTACTGTGTATTGTACCTGATTACTCTTTTCAAAATGGCCAAGAAGTCTGATAACAATCCAAAAAAAGACTTTAAGTCAGCTGCTTCACATGCTCCTCCGGAGCGAAAGTTGGTAAGTATGCTTGTTTGAATTTGATCTTCGTGTTAAATAATAGAAAACTACTGGCATGATATATCATATCAATCTTTTCAGGTCTCAGAATGAATTTGCCTCTGTTCCTGTTTTTGAAAAAGTTGAAGCAAATAGTCCTATGATTTTTCTGGTGTGTGCAAATATATATATATTTACTGTTTTGTGCAATTTATGCAGAACAAGGATTCAGGAAACAGGAAAGAATCATCTAACTCCAACACTTCAATTTGGTTGATGATTTTTATCATCACTGCTGGAACTGGAGCTGGCTTTTATTACTTTTTTGAAGAGGTACTTTATAAGTATTGAATTTCAAATTTGGTTTTCAAGACCTTGAAAAAGTATTGAATTTGGCCAAAATGTCCCCTAGGTATTGAAAAAGTATGGAAATTCCAAATGGGAAAAATATTAGAAGTGTCTGAGTAAAAAGGTCTGTGATTGCACTGATAGATTTAAATTGTTTGTTATCTAAAATTTTTATTGAGTGAACTTACAAGCAAGCAACATGCATAACAAACAGGTCTCTTGTGCACCAAATGATGATTTAGTGGGTTTTGCAGTTTTAATCTGCTGTGTAGCAGCAGCATTCACTCAATTTTGCAATCTTTCCAAATTTAATAACTTGTGGCTTCATGATCCATTGAACAAAGATCGGATTGTAAGGGACACTGCTAAGAGCAGCATTACTCTATGTAAACTATAAGTAGTTCTTCAAAGAATATTGACTTGAAAAAAACTAAAGTTTTACCAGCTTTTCCACCTACCTCAAGCTGGTTTGCTCAAGATCATGACTGTGATATCATCTTAACCAATTTGATAATTTTTCATCTTGGCCCAAACATTTTCAGGTTTTCATTTTTTTCGAGAGGAAGTTAGTATTTGAGTCGAGTTTATTGGTGCAAACGTTGGACAATTGCATGCAATAAAGTTGAAGCGCTGGGACACCAACTAAAACCTGTTGAATAGGTTGTCTCGTCAGACACCCCTCGACAGTTTCATAATTTTCTATCATGGTTTAAAGTTCAAGGCCGAATTATTGGGTAGTTAGTAAGGTTACATAATTAAAGGGGCTGTGGTCCGTTAGCTGATCAACACAATTCCGCACGAGTGCTGGGTCGCAACTGGTATCTCTTGTGGTTTGTCCAGTTCCGCATAGAGCTGAACATGACAGAAAGTGTAAACCCAACTAAAATGAACTTTGCACAGGTTTCCATAAATCTTCTGCATCCATACAGTTGTTTCTGTTCAGAAGTCATTTATTTCAAACATCTGCATGGTGACAACAACTTCTGTAAATTCTGGCCTGTTGTGAAGCTCTTGTTGCTGCTATCATGTGGACAGGCAACTGTTGAACAAGGTTTCTCTATGAACAAAAATGTGTGTGAAATTTAGGTGGTTCACATCTCACTGCAAGGTGCTTGGTGAAGAACTACTGTACATTACTAATTTGGGATGATTAAAAATGTCATGATTGGGAAGGACCTTTTACAAGCTGCAGGTGGAGCAAGAAGTCGATACTTTGTATATCTGGCTGAAAACAAAGACGCCAAGGAAAAAGTTAGCAAGTCAGTCAAGAGAAAATTTTAGAGATAAACGTAAAAAAGCGCAGAATCCAAGAGAAGGTGAAAGCTCTTCACAGAGGAACCATGGAATTGGCAAAAAAGCAAAAGATTTATATAAGTCCGTTGGCACTACTTACACAATCAAACTGAAAAACAGCAGGTATCAAAGAAAAGCTCTTCCTGATCTAGATGAACAGCAAAGAAATGTTGCGTGATTTAAGTAGTGGCGAGTAGATACATTCAGCAGTGCTCGATGGTACGAAATGTTGATCAGGAGTCTCTAACTCAAATTGCTCTGAGAGCTTAATGAGGACTTATCAGGTAATCAGAGGGCCACTTTATGACGCTGACGCAACAATGACAATACCTGAGTTTTACTAGAAACAGCTTTACATCTTATTTCCTGCGAAAGGTGTTGTGGGTTATAGAGAAATCATTTCTACCCGTCTCCAGGTTCGTTCAAAAGGAACTTGTTCACTCACTGGCCGAACACTTTTAAACACCGATGAATAAACTAAATAATTGGAGTATTTATTATTCAAAAACTCCCAAAAAGTAGGACCAGCTGCACAAAATGCTCGTGGGCCATGTGTTTGTGACCTCTGGTGTAGATGTAGTTTGCTACAGTGTTCTCTTGCCTTTGTGCTGAGTTTCATTCAAGTTTTTTGGTACCTCGTTTTGGTGTGTAGACAAAGCAAACCAACTTAACTGCATTAGGTTTGTTTAGATTGGTGCAGTAAGTCTTCAGTCACTGATTCTTCAAATCTTGTTCTTTGCAGGTTATCACAGTTTTGCTGAAGGCAAAACAATTCAATATTTGTGCAGTATTGTGCAATGGTGTAAAATTAAGTTCCATGATTAGGAATTTCACAAATTGAAGATAAGGCATGGTATTGAACTTTTTTAATGTAGTATTGAAAAGGTATTGAAAAAGTAGGCAAAATAATTTTTGAAAATGCACGGGAACCCTGATTTGTATCACAAGTGTAGTTGTTTATGTTGTTACTTTCTTGTTAATGGGGTTTTAGACTAAACCATGAAGGGGACAACCACAGTTTGATGAACTTCTTTAAAAGCATTAGGAAATGTGTAAAGTAAAAATTGAGTGTCTGCTTGCAGATTAACCATGAAATAATTTTTCAAAAGTATTTGTGTTGATAAAGGTCCTTTTATCTATTTGCCAGTAATGCTCTTTTCACCTTGGTATTTTTTATTCACGTTTTGAGCATCAGCATGAAAAAATGTTTGTATTTGCATGTAGAAAATAGTTTTTGGCTCGTTTGTGTTGTGTTTTTTGTCACAGCACCGACAGACTCATTGAAAACATATCTTCGACTTTGAACTTCCACGACGGCGCTGTGCCAGCGAATTCCACTTTCTTCTGTTGTTGTGTTTCTTTCAGAACAGTCTGTCGAATTCTAATGTTATTGCCTTATTCAAATATTTTTGCCTATGGCATTGTTACTTGCGTCGTTAGAATCAATCATAGTCGGAAAAAAGGCCTAAGTTAAAGAGATAAATCAGTACGCGAAGCTGCTTTAAACCTTTTGTAAAATTGTTCTTGTTACCGAGATTGCTATTGGAAAGTGGTCGCGGAAAAGAACATCTCATCTCTCGCTCCTTGAGATCCCAGTTGATGTAATTAATTTACAGATGAACGCAGCCAACAGATTGCTCATTCAGAAAATGACCAAAGCCAGTGAAGAGATTTCGTCGCTGAGCCACTTTCGCGAGCAAGCCAATAAACTGGCTGAAGAACTTAAGTCTGTGGCTGCTGTGAAAGCCTCAGTCAAGCAGCTGGAACAAGAGGTAATGTGGCAAAATATAAAACAGAGCACTTGCGTATTGGTCGTGCTTGTTCGGTTTGATAAGGTATTACGGGCTTCAGTTAAAGCACTTGCAGCACAGCCTTTTGAAATAACTTCCTTTCATGTGTAAGCTTAACCTGCCAGGCTGTCATCAATATGAGAATCCGTGTCTTAAATGGTTTAATGAACTGAGGATGGAACAACAATTGAAAGCAATGGCTGCCAACTGGTCTGATTTCTCTTTGCGGTAATTATAGACTTGCAGCTGAGATAATCACGAAATCCGTTTCAACAGTAATTGGTGTGGCGATCCCAGTTCTTACAGGAAAGGATGCAACTGTCACCGCAACGTTGTTTGCTCTCGATGATAAAATCACGCGTCGTCAGCAGTTGCGAGCGCAAGTCTTTTGTTTGATGCGACAAATACTTGACTTGGGCGAGCTTTCACCGCACGTTTTGTTTGTCTTTTGCGACAGTCCATAATTTGATCTCGTTTTCATGGAATATTTAAATATTTTGCTTGGTGAGTTCTTCTGGCAACGCGAAATACGGCGAACGACACGCACCCAACTTTACCTTGTCAATCTTCCTCAATACGTGTCGAGGTTTTCAAACCAATTTAAGGATGCTTCCGTTAAAAAGCATCTCCAAGCAATTTTTATTTTATTGCAAGTCTTGTGCGTTATTTTGCATGCCTCTACTCTGTGTTTGTTAATTACGTCGTAGCCTTCACTGTCATCTTTGTGAATGCAGAAGTTGTTTATATCGTTTCGCGACAGCCTTGCCCAAATTTTCGTTGCAGAAGAACTTGATATCACAGGCTCTTTCCACTTTATCAAATAATTTTGAGAGCTTGCAGTCCAAAGTTGCTGACAGCGGCGCACAAGTCAGTGAAGCTGCTGGCAAAGTTGAAAATGTAGCAGGAACTGTAAAGTCCGTGCGGGAGACCTTGCTTGAAACCAGAGAAAAGGTCGTGGCGCTGGTCAAGCAGCAGAAAGATGCCGACAGCTCACGGGAAAAGCTTGAGAAAGAAGTAAACTTTTCGTTATCGTGTATTTCTCTTGGGTCTCTTCATACCCTGATATGCTAAAAAGTCTCCCATCTATTTGATGAAAGACGTCCAGACAGTTTTGTTGAAGACTTATTAGTAGAACGCAATGCTGTACTTTATGCTTTCATAGCTTAGCATCGGATAGTTGCACAACGTTGAGGTGGATCTTGCTTAAGCCCTGACGTGAAAATTCGCGGAGATTTATTTTTGGCGTATGCACAGTTTCTCCGGCGAAATCCCCTCAGCATTGGAATGTGGCCCTTGTCAAATCCCCCACTGTAGAATGAAGGTCTCTGACGAAAGGTGCAGTGTTTGTTAATGCGGCGCTGCACGCGCGCTGATGACCTCATCATTCCATGGCAAAAGCGGGGACACCCCTGGTTTGAGTGGGGGTGACATGGCGCCATGAGCCGCTTTAATCAGCCTTGCGTGACCGATCCGACGCCTTCCACTGTTCACGACGTGCTGTGGTAATCGCCTACGTCACACCGTATGCTTTCAAGCGAAACTTGTTGTTAGACTCTTACTAAAGAAACCTGCTTTAGTAATACAGGGATTCCTGATTAAGGTAAACGGGAAAAATAGACACATTTCATTTGTGATGTTCCAAAAACTGGTCGATAAAGGCACTGATCGCACAAAGGGTTCTGAACGAAAGATAGACTCGGCCAACCGACGCGAAAACAAAGCAGAAAAAATGTGAACAAAAAACTATTTGCATTCTGCAGTAATTTTTTTGGCGTAAAATTCACATTGCTTGATGCGGTAGCCGATAATGACGACATTAGTTCTCGCGCGCAGGGTCCAATAAATCTTGTATAAAATCTTTTGAAGTTTTGAATATATTTCGGTTGGTTATGAAACTCGAAATTCCCCTTTTTCATCGAATCTTTCGTTGCTTGCAAGTTAATTTTTCTGTCTAGTTGTTACTTCTCCATTTACGGCTGGCAAAGCCTAGCAGAGCCGTGGACCAAGACCTTGGCGTCATGACAGATCACCAAAACGAAAAACAAACTTTTTTGGTAACGTGTCAGTTGTGATGCAACCGGGCCCAGAGAATAGAATAGTTTTGTTGGGTTGATTGCCAAATTATTCCCTGAGAGAAAATAATGAATTATGCTGTGTGTTCGTACGTAAAACTGCAGTGATAGATGAGAAAACGAAAACCCAGTCTTGGTACTCGATGCTAGGTCGCTACTTTCCAAGCGAGAACTGCGAAGGACCTCGCTGACTACAACGCTGTTGCTGAGGCCAACTTAGAAGGAGTCGTGAAAGATATTTCACGCATCACTGCCGCCGAGAAGTCACGTGACAATCAGGTCCAATCAAGTTGATGGTGCTTGCATGGCTCTTATTTGCATGGTGGCGATAAACCGTTACGTGCGTGATGTTAAATTACCGTCTTCTTTCTGCTCCTTCTTTTAAGAAGAAAGCGAGCGAACGGAGCATCTTGCGCTCTTCGTGCATGTGGTGAAGATGACTTATACGTCATTCAGTTGATGCTCAAGTTCGAGCGCTTTTTTTGAAATAGGTGCGAAATGCTTCTGCAGGTGTCTGAATAACTATCGCGCTTATCGACAGCGATTCTGCTGCTGCTTGGTTTGCATGATACTGACTTCCAAAATCCGTGATGTCAGCGGAAGGAATGCCTTCTGCGGATTACTTAAGAATCCGCACGCTGCTGCGGATTTAAGAAGCATGCACTACTATTCTGATCTTTTCGGGGTCATAGCTTTGGCGACAGCTACTTCGGCTTACCCTGCGCAGCGCTGTGCTGCTGATTTGGTTCTTTGTTACGTTGTTCTGTTGGCGAAATATTACTGTTCCGGAATCGGGACCTTGCCATGAAAGCCCGCGCATGAATTTGTCATTTCAGTTGTCGCCGAGTTGTCCTTGAGCGAGTGTTATTTATTGAATATCGATTGACAGATTGAATGTGTTTCACAACGTAAGCAAGGTTAAACATCGAAAGGTAACAAGCAGGGTTGCGGAGTTGGAGGTAAAATATCCGACTCCAACTCCGACGTTTCCAAAATTTCCGACCTTTCAAAAATTTCCGACTCCCGACTCCTCAACATGAAGGGAATGAAATTTGGCTGTTAAAGTCCGTGGAAATCGTGGTGCACAGCAAGAAATATCTGTCTCAACAAAAGTCTCAAACGAAATTGTACCATTTCAACAGGAATTCCCAGTTTAAGAGTGTGATGTGAAAAATGATCCAATTGGACATCCGGAGTCGGACAAAAAAATCTGACTCCGGCTCCCAGTGTTGTTAAGAATCCGACTCAAACCTCCGACTCCGCAACCCTGGTAACAAGAGCTGAGAAAAAACGACGTGTTTTATCTGATGGAAAGTTTGGCGACGGTTCCGCTACACACGTGTAGAGAAATGTTGTGAAGTTCCGTTCACTATACAAAGAAACTGGAAATTTGCTAAAAGGTCCATTTTGCGGCCATCAACAAAGCAGATGACAAACTCAGATGTGGCTTGCTAATTGCGTGCTGGTTTCCTTCAGGCTGAAAAGATGATCTCCGAAATAGCCGCCATCCGCACATCGGTTGTTAGCGGAATGGAAGACAAAATGAAGCAAATCGAGTCTGCGGTGAAAAAGGAAGTGAACGCTGTGGAAACCACTGCGAGAAATGCCGAAAAGTCGGTGTCCGAAAAAGTGTGTAGCATATCGAATGCATCCTATAAATTATTTGTTTCGACTACTGTTGGTTTTAAACTCACCTTCAGAGCGCGATAGGTGCACGCGATGTGTGCAATAGGTGCACGCGCGGTGTGCAATAGGTGCACGCGCGGTGTGCAATAGGTGCACGCGCGGTGTGCAAAAGGTACAGGCGCGGTGCACAAGGTACAGGCGCGGTGGGCAAGGGGTGCACACGCGGTATGCTGGAAAAAAATGCGGTCCAACCCTGTCGGTTATCAGTATTGGGAGCAAAATACAATGACGCAATCCCTCTTGGAAACTTCGGTTTCCTGCCTTTCAATCCTATCCAATGATATTGTAAACAGAACCGATCAGCCGTTCCGTACATACCTGCGAGATATTTGTGCTTAGCTTGAAATGAAGGTGATTGCGTTTTCGCTCCTAAGTCTCCACTGAGTTTTAGTTCCTTTTTCCAGGGTAGTCAGTAAGCTGCGAACTTTTGTCCGGGTTTAGTTTTGGATCAAGCAAATTCTTTGCTTTAAAAGAAACCACAGTTTGGAGCGTTATGCCGTGCCGTCGAAAATACCACTTGTGGTCGTAGCATTTTCAGCGTTGCAGCGACCCAGAGAAGCATACTAAGCGAAAACTATTCCAAAAACGCATAAGGAAGTTCCAGCAGGGATCAAGAAACAAGTAGATAGCAGGTGGAAGTTTGCTACATAGAGTTGAAAAGCACCTGAATTTACTGAGACATCTTTTACTCTTTCGTCAGATCTCCGCTTCAGAGAAAAGGTCTGCTGATCAAATTTCTGCGTTATCGGAGCAATTCGCGGTGAGCCGTAGTTTTTGTTCTTCGCATTTTATGAATCGGCGATTCCGAATTTTCACAGAAAGCATCTTTTTGGTGGTATGTGTGTTCCCTACAAAGTAAGACGCGTCAGCGTGCGTAGTCTGTACTGTAAAACCCTAAATATTGCACTTCTTATTGTCTATTTTATAACTGGTGGTCTGCGCGTGGTTGCTCATAACTTTACTCAATGTTGCTGCTATTGTTGCGATCGGAAAAGCCCGAGTGGCATGTGCGCAAAGCTTCGCACTGCGGCAGCAAGCAACACTAGAGTTCACATGCCATGATCACTCTATTATTGCTTGTTCGCGCCACATATGTGGTTTTGTTCTTCGTACACATCCCTTTCGTGGTGAATCGCGCATTCAACGCAACGCCAACCGAAAAGTTGCAACACTATGAAGTGAACGTTGCTTTTTCTACTTGGAAGGAAACAAAACGATCGGTCGAAACGCTCGAAGAATCCGAAAAAAACAATCGTCACGCCCTGAAGGAAGAAATTGCCAACAGCCTCACCGGGCTGGAGACGAAACTCAGCCATCTACAGGTCAGTTAAAAAAACTTGCAGGACAGACGGAAAACGTCATTAAATGATGGTTTTCGACTTTCGCCGAGTTGCGTTATTTGTATTGTGACGTGGAAATGTGTGATTCGTTTGCAGAAGTCTTTGCAGCAAATCAACCACAAGCAAAATGAAATCGACGGAGAGTTGAAGCAGATCCAGACAAGTAAGTGTTGTTTCGTCTTCGCCCGATATGCTATGTTCGCAACGACCCGCTGTCAAACAATTCGAAATTCACTCCTTCGTTAATCTCGCCCTAGAGTTTAAGCAGCAACGTCAATGCAGCGGATATTGTTCATCCAAGCTGAAACGCACGTAAAAAAGCGTTAGAATTTTTTAGAAATAGGGATGAAGGGTGGGTTGTGTTGCTCGCTCACGTACTGAATTTGGCAGATGTTTTTTTTTGCACCGTGGTGCATTGGACAGTTCTCGCACTCGTTTGCGCACAAGTTCTGAAATGCGCTTCGTCTTCTACGCTGGAGGTGGACGACATTGCGATCAAGGCCGCGGTCAGAGTGACCGAAAAAGCGCAGAACGAAACCGGTTCTGGCGTTTGTCGCCAAAGTTCTTTGTTCATCTGCCGTCAAAATTAAGAAAACAAACAATAATAAACAGCAAATGTAAACAAGTTTGCCGACGGCGACATGTCTTGGCCTTAACTCTCTGCAGTTCTCTACCAATCTCCTCCAAACACCCCCTTTTGTTTTGTTTCGTATGTCACGAATCGCTGCCCGTATTCGGGCTTGTGTTTCGCAAATTCTGGTAAATTGTGAAATGTTGTCTCACGGCCACAGTAAATAGAGGTTCCTGTCGGGAGTTAACGGTTTTCTCATAGATTTTTACCTTTTGTTCCGTGCAACTGGCCAATCTGAGGCTCTTTTAACGCTGTGTGTCTGTGGTCGAGAATTTTCTTAGGATTTCCTGACGTTTTTGTCAGTATTTGAAATTTCGTGATTTTTACCCCTCCCCCAGGTTCTATCACCGACGCAGAAGTCAATGCCATAAAAGAAGAATTATTGGCGACTTTCGCCGACAGGTCCGCCAAGGCCACCGAGGCCTACACCGCCGTGCAGTCGGCCGTCGACGAGGTAAGTGCTGCAGTGGATGCATGCGGAGAACGGGCGATTCCTTAGAGCAGTTCAAAGAAAACAGATGCTTATCTTACTGCTGAGGTTCCTAAACGTTTGTAGGACGACCCACAGCTGAGTTTTGTGGGGTCGCGGGCCTTTTTTGGAGGGTTGCAATCAGAGACGGGCAAGCTCTTGAACAAGGCCTGCTCGAAGCCAGTTTTAACACTTTCGTTGTGATTGGACGACGAAATTCGTGGATTCGGGTCGTTAGGTTACAGTGCGTCGCTACAATACAGCGGTTCCTAAACGTTCTTAGGACGACCCACAGCTGAGTTTTGTGGACACCCCGCGGCCCGAGACGCAAACATCGTATTAAAAAAATACTGATTGTTTGGGTGACTTTTGGCAGGAAGTTGCTAAGATCGATTTCAAAGTCAGAAATCTACTTTTTTTCTCGAGCATCTATGCGCTGCAAACAAGCAGGAGACGTTGAAAATACACAATTCCGTTTTGGATCGCCTCGGCGCGACCCATTTTTTGACCCTTCGCGGCCCTTGCCTGAGTCGCGACCTATACTTCGGGAACCACTGTCTCACTGCGTTGCTTTCGCAGCTGCTGCTGTTAGGATCGACCTGCCCTTGGCCAATTTACTTGTCACCAATTTGCATTAAGGGAGAAGGGAGGGTCGCAGTAATGCAGTCGAGACCGTATCCTCCAAGACCTGGTTGAAACTTCGAGATCGCGACGTCATCGAAAATCCGAGACCGAGCTTGAACGTTCGAGACCGAGACGCGGGACTTTAAAATTTTGTCAGTTTTGCCAACCTTTTTCTAAAATTTCTTTGAAAAGTGCTGTCACCACTTCCGAATTGAATTTTTTGTTCGAATTTCTCGCATTTTGTCTATCTGCTTTGGTTTTTCCTTACTTGCAGATACAGCAGAGAGAAAACAGATCGAATTTCAGAAGCTTTGCTAAGTCTTATCTTTGGAATGTTCAAAGTCTCAAGGCAATAGGCTTAAAACCGAGACCTGTAGACTTCGATACCGAGATCCGCAAAATGGGTTTACAAAGTTTAGGTGCTGAGTGGCTTTGTCGCGCAAAGTGTCGACCAATTAACAAACTCGCCTGTGCGGGCGAGTAACTGTAAACAGTGTTTATGACGACACAATGGTATCTGTTCTTTGCTATTGAAAAAAAGCTTTATGTCATTCTGTAGACGGCGAAACGCATCGAAACAAAGATCAACACACTGACAGCTCACGTGAGGGCATCAAAGAATGACGTGTCGGCCATGCGTGACGAGGTGACGTCGATGAGTGACGCGGTGCTGCAGATCAAGTCGCAAGCAGAACGAGCCATGTCTTCTGCCGGTTTGTATTTGCGACGAAATGTACATAAAGGATGCTTTCTTTCCCCCTCACGCGGGCGAAAGTCAGCGATTGACAGATGTGGGGGTTTCGATGACTCCCGCGCGTTCACGGATTTTCTGCACGTGTCTCCTGAAAGCCGCGCGCAATTATCGTTCGGGTTTGTTGAATACATTTGAGGGGTTGCTTGATCTGGGGGTTGCATGCAGGGAAATGTGCGATTGTTTATACGAGCGCGCTTTCAGGTTGTATTTCACCAGAGACAAAAGTCGTTTTTCCTGTTTTGCATAAAATGTAGACTGGGGTTTGACGTCACACCCACGTCAGAATTGCGAGTGCGTGTTTGTTGTATTTCACTGATTGATGTTTTAAGAGGCGAACGAACGCATGAAGGAAAACAAAAACAAAAAAATAGTCAAACAGCAAATCGCTTTGCCACTTAACATTAAACACTTTATGTCTGAATCACATTGAAAGTGCTTTCGAATTGCGTCAGAATGCCGATGCCAGCTATCTGTTTTCACCAAGAGCTGCTTTTGCTTTTTCTTTTCAGACAAACTTGAAATGGAAATGAAGGTTTTCAAGCAGGAAGCCGAAGATCCGGCTCGCGAAGCCGATTCGAAATCTTCCAATCAGCCTTGAAACAAGATTCGAACGATGCAGCGTCGGCTTCTGCGGGTCGTCGTGCCTGTGAACGGACACGGCCTGCCCGGAACTGCCAACCATGTCCAGACATCGTGCGCTGTGGCCGCTGCATAATAGGAAGTTGTTTTTTTTTTCGCTTGACGGCGTCGTCGTCGTTCGTTCTTGCGCCGAACGTAGTGATTATTCTGCAAATACCGCCGCGCACCGCGTTTTATTCCCTCAGCGATGCGTAGAATGTGAACTGAGAACCAGTGCATGGCGCTGGCAGGTACGAGCGCATTCGTGCAAGATGGAAATGGTTTGTTGCTGCGATATAATTGATTTTTGAAGGGAAACGTCGGCCTCGTGGGTTTTCCCCTACGTTGAGCCTCCAACCGGTAATCTGTTTTTTTTCTTTCTGTATTCAAAGTTGCTTTTATGTCGTTGCCGGTACTATCGACAGTTGCGGTACAGCTTCTCTGCTACTGCCAGTTGACCCCCCCCCCGTCTTCTTTTTAACAAAAGCTTGGGGGAGGCCGTTTTTTGCAACTCCCCTACACGCATTAATTGTCAATCCTCAACCTCTTTACCTCCGCGGGAATTTAAATCCGTCTTCCATCCAGACGCAGGTGCCGTGTTTAGTGCGCGGCTGATTTAAGGTCCACGCGATCCAAAGGTCTGGCGTTCGATTCCTCGTAGTTCATGAATTAAGAGAGCTGGGTCCGCATCACGTCGTGGTTTCAACGTCGATTCATTTCCGCAGGTCTTGAATCGTTCAATACTACGATGTTTTTTAAGGAAAGTGCAAATGTCGCGTTTCCTTACAACTAACCTTGGAAAGCAAACAGGCGCTTACTCGCAATGCAGCAAAACCACATATGAAGGTGTTGCCTCCAAGCTATCCGTCTCCGAGCAGGGGGTAACGAGGCTAGATGGCGCCCGGGGCAAGAAGCAAGTTTGGCGCCCCCCATGTTCGAACGTGAGGCCTTTCGGAAGCAAAGTTACCGTATTCAAAGAAGTACTTGTGACATTGTTGGGGCTTTTCGGCGCCCGGGGAATTGTGACCTCCCCTCGTTACGCCCCTGTCCCCAGGAGTTTAGTGTCGTCCTGAACCGGGAATGTGAAAACCACTGTCTGCTTGTGTTTCGAATATCGGTTGTTTGGCGGCGTGCCAAGAGATTCTTTGCGATTGGCTGTTGCCACAAAGGTTTTGTAAGAACGTGCCTTCGAAGCTTCGGGCTTATGCTTTTATATTCAATTTTTAACTGAAATCGTTTTCATCCGACGTCCCATTTGTTTACAAGCTTTTTTCTTTATATACATATGCAATTGTTTTGGATGCAGCAAAATCGCAGGTGTAAGTGAACATCCAGACAACCTTTGAAAATTTTACCACTTCGTTTTATTTGAACGACTGTTTATTCAGCGATGTATCCTGTCATGACGACAAAGAAATGCCCTGTAGTTCAGGGATGGGGAACATATTTACTATCACGGGCCGCATAAATTGCGGATTGTATCTGGCAGGCCGCAAATAGCCTTATCCTAAAATTCTACCTTTATCTTACTGATGGATGGGTGGATGCTTCTTATGGCATGCTGTGTCAACTACGCGCTTGCCACGGAGCTTCGTTTTGACGCGATTTTGTACTCTAAACTGGGTAATGAAAATTTTGATGCGGCTCATATCAAATGTTCACACGGGCCAAAGGTTCCCCACCCCTGCTGTAGTTAAACCCGAGCGTGGAGGGTTCTGTCATCCATCACTGCAATCAGACCGTTCCTTTCAGGTTAACTTTTCCCGTTTACTTACGTGGAAAAGTATAGTAACAATCTTGATGCATAAAAGTGATATTTTGGTTATTCCATATCGCTAACTCTGGTTACGCATTGAAATCTTAACATACTACGTCATGAATTGCGACAAAAGTTGACGCGACTTCTTGTTTCAGGTTTTTTGAAGCTTCTCTTCCAAAACTTTCAACAGTTTCAGTTCCGGGTAAACCCCTTCGCTTCCTGCCACTAAATTCACTGCCAGAAAGTGGACAGTGATTTCTCGCGTTGCACCAGCAGTGACGTGATACCGAGTTGAATCGAGCTGTTTGTCGTCTGGTTACAGCCTAAAATCCTGCAAATGGGAAGACAGGTTCTGGCTTGAAGTAATTTCTATCTCTCGTGAACAAAAGAAAATTTCCTGACATTTTAGATTTGCACTATTGCTTAAGGCCTTTAAAACGTTCTGTACAGATCCTGAAAATACTTTTACTGTGATGTATCAAACCATTTTTCTTTAAAAACTTCCAAAAAACCTGGACAACGGGAGTAACGTTCGCTTTCCGGAAGTTAAAACGACCAATGCCTTAGGAAACCCTCACTTTTTTAGCTTAAAACTCTGCAAGAGACCTATTAAGCATTACAGCTTAGCCACTGTGCTCTTTCGGTGCCAGCGGACGGACTTTGGCCGACGTTGCTTTTGATCTCATATCCCTCCCAATGCTGCCCGTCAGAACCCGTGCATGTGTTGAAAGCTTCCTGCAGTCGCGTTTTTACACTGTTTGGCAAAGCGCAGTTGCAATCGTTTTTTTTAGCACAGCAGCAGTTTTATCGTTCTCACCACGCAGTTTATCGTAGCAATAAATAGAAGTGTCTGCGGTGCTTCACGTTGCGTTAAATGCGTCGGTTGTTTGGTAGCTACGGTCGGTTGATTAAGCCAACCACGATTCACTACGTGTCGTCAAGCGAAGCGATCTTAGCCTTCAGGAAATCGTGAAAAGACAGGCGATCTTATTTGTGTCGACAAGCAACGCTCCTTTGCGAGATAGTCAAATCCGCTTCCCCCTGCCAGGTTCAGGTTATGTAGCAGAGCTGGCCGGAATAAGATTTTCCGATTCCGCTCCTGTTCTAAATGTTTTGAATCCGTACCAAGAGCAGTTTAAAAACTTTTCCTTGAAGTTCTTTCAGCTTTACGGTTAAAACACGTTCCACGTGGTGATAGGAAAAAGTGACCGAGAGCACTGCTCAGAGGTTTTTCTGAGGTTAGATGAATCGGCCGAAACGTTGTCTGATTAACAATAGAAAAAGCAGCAAATCGTCTCTTTTCAGGCGTAGTCGTTGACAGTTTGATGAAGCGGAAGTTGAGTTACGATACTTTCATAAAATGTGCCAATAGTGCCCTCGCGTGGATTTCACTCGTTTCGAAATAGTTGCTGGACCGTCGTTTGTGCCGCAATGTGACTTGGTCGGTTTGAACCTGCTGGTGCTCCACTCAATGACTTTATGTTGATTTTGTATACTTAGAAAAATGTTAGAAACCTGTATTCCCATGACTTTTCCTGATTTTCGGAGACAAGTAGAATGGTGCCAGTTATTTTACAAAAGTGTTGCTGAAAGCCTATATATAGAAAATAGGAGTGCCATACTTTCCAGGCTTACCTGATGTGTAGCAAATTTTGTGCACCTTACTGCCTGAGCATTTCTGAGCATGTTGAGTCTTCCTACAACAGAGTTGGATCAATTACATGATGTCAGTTCAATTACAATAACGCCTTCATATTTGTCAATTACATCACAATTACTCTGTGCTAAAAAAATCACAATTACTTGGGCAGTGGGTGATTCCGTCCACTTTGAGAACCACTGATCTGAATTAAACAGAGGATAAATTTCGCCTACTGAGCACGCATATTGATTTCCATAAAACATACTTTTTCTTAATTGCCAAGCTTTGAAATATTCAAAAGTATGGAAAAAATATGAATTGCAAAAACTATGATATCAATATCGCCAGAAAGTTGTCATTTTGTAATGAAAAACCAATATTGACATAAATTTTGCCATTTTCATAATTTTTTTGCCAAAAATATGCCATAAATTAGACAAACATTTGCCGTATTTTCTGTCAAGCATCTGGCAACGTTGACCGTGTGTGCGATCACGCCGTGTACATGACAAGGTGTGTAGATTAGAAGTAGGTCACAAAGAAAGTGTAACAATGTTTTTGCGTTTCTGTGTTTTCACGAATTTTGTGTAGTTGTTGGAAGTAAAAGTAATTGCAATTTGGTCAATTTTTATTGCAAATTACAATTACACAAGAACAAAAAGTCTCCATTACAATTACCATACAACTACTCGAAAATATGTAATGAATTACAGTCAATTGCAATTGTAATTGATCCAACTCTGTGACCTACACCATGACTTGATAAATAGATCTTGATAAACGAAGAAAACCGGATCTTCGTTTTCTAGGCATAAACAAAAATTCCCCTCTAGAAATCCCCTTTTCGGTGTACAGTGTAGAGATGGCGCGGACAGAAAATTTGTGTCCGCACCGCGACCGCATTTGTTGTGCTCTTCCGCGTCCGCACTGTACCGCAATCCCCTAAGTTTTACCCCCTAACAGCAATTGCCATTTGCGCTCCTTCCCTGAAGCACTGTTCTCATAACATTTTTATCTGGGTGTAAGATTTGCCAACAAATTTGCCAGTGTCTGTGTTTTGCCGCATACAAAGCACACAAGACCTTTTGTTAAATACTAGCAGTGGAACCAGGCGCGTAGCCGGAATTTTATCAGGGCTGGGGAAATAACAACCGAGTTTCAACATTTAAATATTTTTGATGCTCCTTGTTTTTAAAGCAACATCCATGAAACGTGCATGTTTCTGGCGTTTTCTCCTGATTATTTGTGTATGGATTTAACCCGACAAATAAAAAGTTTGCTTTCGTTGAATTAACATGATTTTAAAGTTTTGATAGTAAAGCCCCAAGCTTCTACTTTGGATCTTCACTTTGGAAAGCGCTAGTAAACCTCTCAATGCTCAATATTGCACTTGAGCAAGAAGTCATCGCGGCCGCCATTACGATTGCGCTTATACTATATTTACACGCTTCTGATGTACACCAACACAGCACGTTCAACCGAAGCTGAACAGTGACTTTGCTCTGAGGCACTGACATCCGAAGTAGGCCTTCTAAAAACTTTCGCGCATGTAAGAAGTGGATCCCGTTGTCATCTAATTTTTGAGCAATTTATTCACGTCTGTAGTTGATAACCGCATACGGTGGAGTCGTCATTTACCGCGTTTGAAAAATGTTTTGATTTTTGATAATCCGTAAGATATTTGGCTATGTTCAACCTATTCCGTAAAACCTTTGTAGCTACTTTTAAAATTACTTCATTTAAATTGGTTGATGAGACTTTGCTAAATGTAACTGACTTCATTGAAATATAACATGGAATTAAACTGTAAACACAATAGCAAAACCAGTATTACAGAACTTATTGGCTGCGCTCAGTTGCATGTAAAGATAGTTTAGCACTGCAAGTAATTAAATTTGTACAAATCACGGACGTCTTGAAAATATAATACCTTATCTGCGGAATTTGAAGCCCTAATGAGAAAAAATTCAAATTTACTTTCATTTTAGTCACATACTCTGCCAACAAGACAGATTGCAAGCTCAAGGATGGATATTAGGGAAGGATAACGAGGCAGTCGCCTCGGGCGCCCTTATTCAGAGATACCGTGCCCTCTCTTGAGAGTTTTGCACTATTGTTTAGTTAAAAAGGTTATGTACCACTCTGGAGCCACAGGCGCTCTGAAACAATCACATGTTTTTCAAAATAAAGCAAGAATTATGGGAAAATGTGCCAATGGAGGCAGTTGTCGAGTGCCCAGCTGCAAAACTTTACAAAATATTGTTCCTTTCGTACTGTATGTATATTATGTTCTTGAATTTCGTTCATAAACTTAAAATGTGAAAAAATGTGTTAACTCTTTTATCCACGTAATCCCACATCTACCTTTCGCAATGGCGATTTTTTGGGGCCCCTTTCTGAGAGCTTGCCCCTAAATTTTAAATATCCACCCCTATGAAAGTTATCTCAGTATCTGTAAGTAATGGCAGTGTAAATTCCCTCAGAACTTACAAAATAAAAAGCATCTTGCTACTTACGTAAGATTTTGCTGCTGACTCTTCTAGTTGCAGTTAAATGATTTAAAATTATTTACTGTAGGATAGGGTGACAATGAACATCAAATGAAAATTGAAACACTGAGCTTATGAACAGCAGGTCGGAGTTCAATATCTTGACAAGACTGATTTTTTACTCGCGGGCAAGGCAAAGGGAAACCGTTGATGAAAATGTTAAGGCTCCACAAAATTTTGATTGAACCGTCACAATTCATGTCATCACAAATAAATATCTAGAATGAATACTGCTATTGGTAAACAGTGACTTTGGCGCATCGAAGAAGACTTTGACACTGAATCGCTTCTTAGCCAAAGTTTAAGATTCACGATAAAACGTATGCCACCGCCACATTCACGCATGTAGATTTAAAACTGTGCAAAAAAATGTACGATATTGATTTAAGGCTACGCTGACACTGGAAACAAGGATATGTTATATTTATAACACCCACGGTTATCAAAGAGAAATTTTCGATGGTCTTGAAATGAAGCTTACATAACCATTAGGTGGGATACAGCAAGCTGGTGCGCCAAAAACAGCTGCGAAAAGCGTTACTCCAATTGTTTTTTCTTGCGGCCATTGATTATGATTACAAAAGGTCAGATACAAGTTTGTGTTCGACTATAAGCTGAAATAGGATAGGTTCCTTGAGGCAGTTTCGTTGATTTGCACTAACGTGTATCTTTGGCTTATACTTCAAATATTTTATTAACCTGAAAACTTTGACATTGGGGGTGGCAATGCTCCGTTTGCCCCCAGAGCTACGAGCCTGGTGGCAACCGCATTCTGATTGTAGGGTACAGAACAGCGCAGGAATTATTGATTGAGCGAAGTTCATGTGCACACCGATTGGGAAATTCAAATTAAGTAACACAATTTTCAACAATCATGACAATTCAGTTTACATAGACATTCTGTATACTGTGTCTACAGATAATCCAGTGATGACGTTCATTTTCCTCATTTATGCCCTGGCTTTATGATAGGGAAACGTTTCCAACAGTAATGTAACTATGAAATTTACACAACTACATTACTTTTCATCACAAAATGTTAGGGGGGACAAAAGATATTATGTTCACCCTGTCCAAAAGTTGGGGGTGATATGTCCCCCCCATAAACTCGGTCCCTGCCTCATTAGGTAATAGCACTCTTGGAGCAATTTTGCTATCACCCGAACTTATCGGTTGAAGTGGTCACATTTTATGACAAGTTCAAAATACGTCACATGACCTGCTTAGTTGACTGTATAGTGGATATATCTTTTCGCATTACGAATCGCTGTTTCCTACTCGTGATTGTTTTCCGTTCGTGAGATCTGGTTTGTATCAACTTGTCATTCGCGTCAAGGGAATTCGTGTGTGCGCGCTCCACTGCGTTCGCGCAGTAACCTCGATTCGCATTGCATTCGAAGTTTTGTCTTGTCGGCGTGGACACCACGCTTTCAGTGAGTAGAGTTTTGTGTCGCTAGCGCACGGACCACGTTGGCCGTTTCTGCTGTCGCGCCATCGTAAAACTATTTCTGCTGCTGCTAATCAGAAGCCTTTTGTAAATAAAGGTTTGTGCACCAGGAAATCTGTGAAACGAACTATCAAGTGGTGAGAGCCAAACGCCTTGCTTCGGCTTGGCAACTTAAAATGTCAGGCAGTTTTGGTCGGGAGTAAGAACAGTACTCATACAACGACTAGGCTGCCTCGTTGGTAGCGTTTGGGGAAACCAGCATCTCTGCATGCAGCGACAGCATTCCTAGCAAAGCAACCTCTACCCTGGGCAACACCCCAAACTTCAAAATAGGTTCCGACGACGGGAAACACTACAACTGTGACTTCAGAGTCCAATGGATGAGTTTTGTCATGTCTTTAGGGGTGGAAAATTGTTAGCAGCTTGTCTGTGTTGCATGAAATGTAGGCTAAACCTTAACCACTAAACCGATTGTTAAAATATGCCTGAACCTCTAAATCCTTATACCGCATTCCTAAACCTTAACCTGTTGTCTCTTTGCATATCCTATTTGTCATGTAAACACATCAACCAATCGTCTTCAACTAAAGGTAAATTTATAGCCCCAGCACAGCCACCATAAGCATTTGCCTCATGAAGCAAAACAGACACTACCTATAAATCTACAAAATGTTTTTAATCGTTTTAAATTGTCACGCCAGTCTTTGCTACTGTGTGCAAAGCCATAGCAAGCTTTCTGTCACAATTTATCAAAATAAGATGTTTGTTTTTGTAGTTGCACTAACTGACACACAAGTAAAAATCCTTTCAAAGCTCTGTTTCCACCAACATACATCCCCTCCTTGCATTGTGGCTAAGTTTTATACAGTTTTATAAACTTTGTGTGTTCTATACCTCTTGCGATTGAGCATTGGTTATGTGATGCACTATATGTTTCACCAACTCTCACAAATCTAGTCAGCATGGCAAGGTCACGGTGTATTAATTTAAACCTCATTCACCTTAAATTTCGCATTTATTGTCGATGGAGAAATGACATATAATCAGAGCGGTTTTGCCATGCAGTCAAAGCAGCATAGTATACTAATACAATGTTCACATTATACAGAAGAATGGGTAGTTAACAAGCCTTCAACTTGCAGTCCTAAACCTAAAACTTGCAGCACTGAAAGCATTTTCCTAATTAGATGCCTTACAGTTAGCTATCCTCAGTTCTGGGTTGCCAATTCACATGCCAGTGCATCAGAGTGGTGACTGCAGCACGCCACCTGCAGGATAAATAACAGCAATATTCTGCCGACGAATTTTCGCCCAGGGGAATCGCTAAAACGCAGGTTAAGTCTGTAGGTTAAACAAGAAAAACAACTGTTGTGATCTAAGACAATAACTTCCAAACAGTCTCTTTGTTTTGCAAGGATTCATCGCTAGATGAACGCCCACGCGGTACGCGGCTCTGGCGGGGCTTAAAACTTTTTAAAGTCACACGGCGCGGCCGGTTCGCGGTAAAATTTTCCAAATCCTCACCGCGCGGAACGCGGCGCGGCGCGGTTGATATCTCTAATAGAGTGCATAAAATTTGTATCCTCGTAGCATACCTTATACGTATTTTTCTTCCTTATTTTTTAACCCTTCTCAGGTTACCTCCAAACACAAACACCGTTGTTGTCCTTGCCCAAAATGGGCAGATTTTGTTTATTCGCTTGTGCTGGACTAACTGACAGGTTTAGACGCGCGCGCGGTTTTTGTATAATTTAGCGAGTCTTCTCAAGCTCATCCGATCAGAAAAAAACAACATGTTGATTTTGGAAAATTTTTCATAGGATGAAGAACAAAAGCAATTTTCCAAACAAAAATGTGGGAAGTGCTCTCAACAAATGAACGAAAAAGTAAAGAAAAATAAAAAAATTCCACCAGCAGACGTCATTGGTGTTCGGTTTAAGGTTTAAACAGAACTTCATTTCAAGCTTGTCATTTTACCTGCAATAAAAGTAAATTTGGTTGAGACATGAAATTTCTCTATTTTCATTGCAATTTTCAGCCACATTAGTGAACCTTGCCCAAAATAGGCAATTTTTTTACGACAATCAGGCACATAAGGTTAACTTGCCCAAAATGGGCAAATGCTTTACGACAATTGCTGGGAAATCAAATTGATCGCGGCAGTCCTATTGGCATTCATGTCTCACATACGGCCAGTCCCATCGCCACAGGGGGGTTTGGTGAGCTAAGCCCCCCAAACAATGCACCAAGCCCCCCCCAAATTGAAATATGAAAACTATAAATTAGTGGAGTTTTGTCAATTTTTACAATGTCATGGCATCAACAGGGAGACAAAAAACTCACTCTAACCATAGCGCCGGGTGATATTCACCCCAAATTCATACCAACCATAACGTCGAGTGATTTTCACCTAGGGACCACGTGGTCACCACTCCTGTCCGGGTGGAAGTCACCCGGCGGTTAGTATTCCAGGGTTGTGAGTAATCTTTGTAGAAAACGTGAATGTGATCAATGCAGACATGTGCTCCCCATCGTTGGCAGTTGGCACGTGAACCTCGTTTTGTTCTGTTTTGATGGTGGACAGGATCCACAGCGTTGTCTGGACACAAAGTTGATGTCCTCAGTAAAACGTTTTGGCCATTTACCACAAGGGCACGCACAACAAATAGCAAGCCGTTTTAGGCTATGCCAAAATTCTAGAAACTTCAGTTAGAAAAGAGAAGCACAAGGTTCATCATGTCCTCAAAATCCTTTGACCTTTACCCACACGCGCACACGGTGCAGGCTCTTTCTGGCTCCAATTTCTTTCCTCTAACGGAGAAGGCGTCGTACATTCTCCTCCCTGTTTCTCAATCAAAACCACGAGCTGAGTAGGAGCCATTCGCGCCAAATTGATTTGTGTCGTCAGCGCTTGAACTCGCGTGATCTACTCCCGTGCTGAATTTCCGTCACAAGCAGTGTTGCCACTTCTGATGTTTCAACATCAGATCTGATGTTTTGAGAGAAATTTCTGATGTCTGATGTTCTGGCAACAAGTCTGATGTTCACTGAGCTATTGTTTTTTTCCCCAAATTTGCTATACTTTTAGGATGGAATTTAGTTAGATTCATGATTTTTTAAGTTCCTTTCATCAATTTCTCACCCTCATGTGTGATTGGTAATTGTTCTAAACTGAAGATGCTCTCTCCAGAGCGCTGGGAGTAACATTTACGTTACGCATAAATAACCATCTTTTCCATCTTATGACGATATTTCTTTGTTTCGGATTCAAAGTGGGTTATCGCACTTTGTTAGGTATTGGCAATGGAGAAGCATTTAGCTTATATTAAAATGTAATGTAAATCTGATGTTATCTGATGTTGAAAAAGGCAACAATCTGATGTTAACGAGACTCACCCAGTGGCAATACTGGTCACAAGTTGCTGGCATGGCTGACTTGTGAACCTACATGCACAAACTCCTTTTGCCCAAATTGGTCATAGTTACCTCAGGAGAGATCTTTGTGCAGGAATTTTGTTACACCTCAGGTAACCAGGGGTCAATTTGAACAAATTTTTGTTCCCCATCGAAAACTACAAAACTTGTGCAGATTTCGATAGGACTGCCCGAAAGAGCGTCTAAAAAAATGCAGCTACTGAAAGAACCGCTTTCTACGTGAACGTTAAGTAATTTTTAATTTCAGTAGTAGAACCGTTTGCCCAAATTGGGCAGAGGTTACCTGAGCAGGATTAACAAATGCAGCATCTAGTCTGAAAAACAAGGTGGCGCATGGTTAAGCACCTCATTTTCAGGATATTAACCTATTCGGTTTAATGAAGACAGTTTTCCAAGACATGCTGCGTTTCACAAACAAATCTAAATTTACTGCCTGAGTGTTTATGTTTATTGGCAAACACTGCAACAGGATATTACGGGATAAATAATTTTTGACGCTAAGTATTTATCACCATCACGGAACATCAACAAATCAGCTGCTCTCTTGTAGAAAATATTTAGGCAAAATCGACCCCGGCACTGTTTGTTACTTAGTCGCGCATACAAAACTAGAAAGGCGCTAAATTTATGGACGACGTACGTCGTAATGGTTGATTGAACTGAAAATGTGACGTTAATTTGGAGCTGACACTGGACAAGCTTTCTTGCATTTACAGTCTTAGTTTCGTTTTTGTGGTTGCCTTTTTTGATCAAAAGCCTTGTTTGGAAAATTTCTATCAGCAATCTCGGCTGCAAGCGCCTTCCAAAAACTTCGGTCGAAGTTTAGCAAGGCAGGTAAATACGCGGACCGCATAAGGAGCGCAGCAGCGCTGTTTGCAAGGGTATTTTACACCCAATCCAGGTAACTTTCGATTCGAAAATTCTGCTCTCGAAAACGTCGTTAGGGAAGTGGTAGGGGACATACCCATTTGGGTTTTGGCAATCAATGGTTTTGCAGGGAAATCCCCAGCAGGAAATCTAAACTTTTGCAACAAGGAAGGCAGCTGAGAGCGTGGGTGAATTATAAAGCTGTGTTTCACTGTGTTCTTTCTCATATACGTTGCGTTTCTTGATCAGTTAGACATCTTTCAGTGGCATCACTATTTACCAAAAAAGCCTTTTTTCTGCATTTATCACTTATTTTTGAGGATTTTGTTACATGGCAAACTGTTTGCAACTAACGTTTGTAAAGAACGGGAAAGCTTTCAAATATGCTCATTGGTAAAATCAACCGTGTTCATTCAAGACAAGTTGCCGAGAAGTTTAGTAAGAATCAAAGACGATGAGTTGTCAAATGACTTATTGAACGATGACGACGCAACGTCATGCAATCGACATTTTTCTTTAAAAGCAAGCGGAACCTGAGCAATTAGCATCAAATGGAGTTGTTTCTGCAGGTGCACACGTACCAACTGAAAAAAACAGTGTTCATTATACGCAGTCTTCACGACATGCTCTGCGCTCATTTTGCTGCACAGGGTCAATTATTCATATATTGCAATTGTGAGAAAATATGGGTTTCAGCGCATGATAAAAGTTTTGTTTTCCTGCTTCTTCTGGACTTAGCCCTATTTCATGGAAATGCCTCCATGTTATTGCGAACGTAAGTAGATTGAAACGTTTAAAATTGTTTTTGAAAGACGAGTCTTTGATTTAAAACAATCGTGGTAATGTATGGGTGAGCACGTTAGTTATTGATATTCATCAATGCAATAACGCAGGGAACGTTAACAGGGGTATTACATAAAAAGCAACCTGACATTATCACTCAGCTAAATCGGTGTGCTGTTTGACCCATTAATGCCCAGAGTACGATTATTCATACGCAAAAGTGACCTTCTTAAAATTGGGAAAACTAAAACGTTTCACTCTCATTTGCGGTTGGTACGTTGCTACCTAAGAGGCAGTTTATGATCTATGAGAAACTGAGGTTTTTGAAGTGACAACAAGTTTGTAAAATTTTAACAATAAAAGAGGAAGGTTTTAAAATATGAAATCTTAGGTGTAGGTAGTGAATAGTGAAGTTTCTTACCCAGAACATATCTTTAATACATGAATTAGCTAGTGGTTATATTTTCTAGCATAGTAAGCATCCTACTACTACCCAAGGTTACCTTCTAGTTTTTCATATTTTCAATTGGGAAACACTTATTACACAGCGTATGAAATATCATACGTTGGGCAGTAACGAGTGCCTCGTGAGACATTTAGAGGTTAGACTAGGGCAGGGGTCGGCAACCTTTTGGTAAATGTGTGCCGATTTAAGGTTCCAAATCATTCAGTGTGCCAACTTCATCCGTCTTTTTGCACAAGTCAAGGTCTACAATACTTGTTGTGAATCATAACAAAATTGGTATGCAAACGTGGAGCTTCTGCGTGCCATTGGAAATTGCTTGGCGTGCCAAGTGTGGCACGCGTGCCGTAGGTTGCCGACCCCTGGACTAGGGTTTCCAAAAATTTGCTTTTTCAAACCAGATTTGTGAGTGGAAACGAAAAGGTGTTGAGTTAGAGATGTGGTGAGTCAGAACTATTGGCTCTGGTCAAGAATAGTCTGCACGGTGCTTTAACTTTGTTTCTCGTTTCTCAACATTTTCCTTACATGGTCCAGAGAACATTTGGAAAAAGTTGCGCCTATATCTTGAACATATTGGCGCTACGCTTTCAAACGCATCAACAAGCGCACGTTTTTATGAAAAATGGCGATTAATATCTAGATGCAATTCAGTGAGAAACTTGCTGCTAAACACAATCAACCAATCTCATAATTGTTGGATATTTCACCTGGCCCCGTGACCCACTTGGAAACTGCACTATCGGCCACTGGTTGAGAAATACTGGTTTAGATAAACACGTACAGTCTTCAAAACCTCGTTTTGTGCGGAGGCGGAACGGAAGGGTTTCATTTTTCAATCAATATGCGTCTGTGCTTCTGTATCATTCAAAATTTTGCTCAGTACAGGCGGAAAGATCTTTCATCTTTTAAGTTTTCGAACTTACTTGAGTGGATGCGGAGTTAAAGAAATGAAAATTTTCCACCGTTGCCATGTTAACTTTTCTCTAAAACCTGGAAAGTAAGAAATACCAGTAACCTCAGTAGTTACAAGCTCAAATTTTTCATTACGTTCACTCCCAGATGGCAAAATCTAGTCAGGATAGTCACTGTGTTCTCCAGCCGATATTATACGTTTTTCGTATCGTGATGAAAGCAGCTGGCTGCATACTGCCAAACCGCTGACTGATAACCACACTGAGCCACACTTTCTACAACAAGATCAGTTGCAACATTGGGTGTTGTTTTATTAGCTTTACAATCGGCAACTTGTTTACAATGACCTTTCCCACTATATATCAAAACACTCTCATTGTCAAACGTTTTGTTAACTACTTGCTGAGTAAGATATTTTATAACTCAAATATAAGTTCGGCGTGCACATCTTCATCAGTTTATAAATTTCGAGAAATAATGTTTTTTCCTGTAAAAAAACGTGCATTGTCTACCTGGCCTCACTGTACCACAGGCATTACTGGGCAGTGCTTATACTGCATCAAACATGGCAACATCAAAGATTTCTTCGGAAAACAAATTTGCGCCTGGATCCAATCTAATCAAATTTGATCAACAAAAGAGTTTTTCGTAATCCCTCATCCCAACAAAAGAATTTTTCGTAAATCCCAAAAGAGTTTTTCGTAATCCCGTAATCTCTTCATGTTCACGCTTTCTGTTTTCAGATTGGCATCAAGTTAACGTTGTTAAAACTTAGGCGCGGGCTTCTTAGTTTGTTGGATTATTTCAAAACGGAGGTAAGATCGTCTGAGTTAAAGGCTATTTTGTTTCAAACGCACACCGTGCGATAACAATGGAAAAAAGCACGCATGGATTTAAAGTGGTTCTTCCATCAAGCACACCCCAACATCAACTCGGGAACGTCATGATGTACGCCCCAGGTCGCGCGGACGGCTCTGTTATTTTCTGGAAGATAACTTTAAGCCCGGAGGCTCCGCAGTTCGGATCAAACAGTTCTGCTTGGTCTATCCATGGTGAAGCAAAGAAGCTTTTCTTGCAAACTGATAAAAGTCTTCAGAAACAGCCGTCGCAGTGGAGCGAATCATCGGCGGCCATCCATGAAGCCTTTCCTACTGCGCAAACTGTCGAAAACTCGCCGGTGAAAGATGCGCATCCAGGTATGACCGGGACGAGTGCTTCAAAAGTTGGATTTGTTTTGCGCGGTCCCGACTTCGAAAGAGGGTCGAACAGCAAGATAGAGAACGCGATGGTCTACATTCGCACCGGCGGCGTGCAAGGAGAGCCGTCGCGCAAGTGTGTGTACGGCCTGCTAAGCTGGACGCTTCTCCGAGAGGTTGAAACGATTTTGGAGGAATCGGTTGCAATGCTGTGTCAAGCATTCGGGCGGCAGAATGTCAGACAAGTCTTCCTGTGCGCAAATCCTGACGTGTTTCGCGAACGCTATCAGATATGAGCGACTGTTGTCCGTCATGTCAAGTTTTCTGTAACAGAACTTGTAGTCTGACCGAAGATGCTGCAAAGTGTTGCCGTGTGGAGCCGGAAGTTGCTTCATAAAAACACAATTTGAAAAACAATAGTTTTGCTTGCACAGTAACAAAGTTTAGCCTTCTTTGTTGCACTCACAAAATCACCTGCCCTCAATTTCCGTTACTGATGCAGTGACACAATTGCAACGTGCATTTTTGAAAGAGAGATATTAGTTAAATCTTAGGAATACGTTCGGGGCCAACACTGAGGCCATCTTGAATTGTTTGTATGTTGGAAAAGATGGTTAAAATTTTCAGGTGAAGATCTTTCTCAATGCAACTCGTCCACGAAAGCCCTTCTGACCCTCCAACAAGGGTCCAAGCAGCCTCAACCGGCCAGCTGTTTTTTAAATTGCGTTTGGGGAGATCGGCATTAACCAGAACGATTGGTAGCGCTTTTTCGTGATGTATAAAGTGTATCACTGATTACAAGCAAATTTGCGAAATTATTCAAAAGGTTTGCTTTAACATTTAATCGCAATTTTTAACCATTCAAATGTGCAGAGCAATTTGACATCTTATTCGAGTGCACTGTGCACCTTTGCTTGCATTTCCTGTACGCACGGTTTGGGCACTATACTTTCTAGCTGCATGGTTTATTTTAGATAGTGATTGTGAAGTGATTTGAATGTATTTACTACAGTACTTCCTTAAAATAAAATATTCTTTCTCAGAATATTCGATGTGCATCCTTTAGACTTCAGCACAGTATGCAGACGTTGTTCACACTTTGCTGTTAAGAATATTATGCTACAAGCTTGCACTCCAATAATCAACTAAAACTCGTTAAACTTTGAAAGACAGTGTTCAATAGAACATTGACCAGAAAATTCCTTGGATATGCAAGAATTGTTGAACGTTAATCATGCCCCTAAAATCCTTTCGGAACATTCTGCAAATTAGAAGAGCTGGAAAAGATTTTCACACAATGTAACAGGGATTGTAGAATTAATTGAAAGCAGTGACGTTTGCTTGTAAACGGCTATGTCCTAGTTGGTGGTGATGTACGTTTGGACATCGCTGTTGAAAGGTTATGTTCATCAACGAATGAATCTTTCGATAAACGTCAGCATGACAGTCAACGTAATGTTTCTTTAGGCAATTGGCAAAGCATGACTGCGGCCACGCCTTTGTGGCAAAGAAAACTTTCCAGCCACCAGATCTATCAAAAATATTGATAAGGACGAGGCTTTGTTTTTGAGTGGAGAACAAATAACTCTATGGATCGTTTCCAGTTAGCAAATGTAACAGGGGTAATGTAACAGCGATTGTAGAATTATTTGAAAGCAGGGAAATTTCCTTGCAAATGGCCCTGTCCCAGCTGCTGGTTTGGAAAAGGTTATTATCATCAACAAATGAATCTTTCGATAAACAGAACCATATCCACATACCATCCATTAAGTTTTGTCTGGTGGAGATAATGAAAAAGAGCCCATCCAAGATAAAAGACGATTATCGAGTTTGTAAGCTGTGGTGTGTGTGTGTTCGAGCGTACAAGAGCACATTGCTATGTGCTCATGGGTGTACTTTTGCGCAGCTGCACGTTGAGTCGTTGTGAACGTCTGCAAAACAAAGCTTCTGTCTGCAAAGCTTCGTCGCGGCTCTGCCTTCTGGCGTAAATGAAGACAGTTGTTTCGAGCTTCATCCATTGACCCTCGGGTGCCGAGCAATAAATTTGTTACGCTGAGGACAACTATATCCTTTTTGCTTTTGTGACAACACAATGGCAGTCAAGGTATTTTCTTTAGGCAAGTGGCAAAGCATGACTGTGGCCACGCTTTTGCGGCAAAGAAAAGTTTCCAGGCACCAGATCTATCAAAAATATTGGTAAGGACGAGGCTTTGTTTTATTGAGTTGTGAAAAAATAACTGCATGAATCGTTTCCAGTTAGCAATATCCAATCAATGTTCACGTGTGGAAAAAACTTTCTAACATAATGTAGTAAATCTATACTGCAAAACCTCAACAAGGCTTTATTCAGCAAAAGAGAACAGCAGTGAACAGAGTCACGGTCAAGTCAGACGAACACGGAAGTAAGGACGCAAACCAAGGAATGCACAGCAAGCCAGGGTCGTCGCCAGCGGGGGGAAGTGGTGCCCGGCCCCCCCATTTCACGTTTGGCCCCCGGTTGCTACATGCATCCAATACTGTATTTCAAAAATGTGGCCCCCTTCTGGTTTTT
>Ga0210059_1001116_pt1 | contig 39195 bp, 24 predicted proteins | sample Ectturendosymbi2_FD_188042 | JGI IMG/M metagenome (GOLD analysis project Ga0210059, IMG submission 188042) | Ecteinascidia turbinata endosymbiont from Florida, USA - Sample 2 (SPAdes) (version 2) | ecosystem: Host-associated > Tunicates > Ascidians > Unclassified | place: Key West, Florida... | reverse complement strand
TGATCAGAAACAAGCATTATCGGTAACGAATTTTTTGTTTTTCAAAGTGTTCATTGCCCTCCACTCTTTTACTGCCCCCCTGCTTTACCGCTGTTCCGGGGTCCTTGGAAAAGAGGGTAAAATTATTCGTTGTGGTTCGCTGCTTTTACCTGATGTCGGTGTGAAAGGAAAGCTTTTAGAATTTAAATCGCTTCAGGTGAAACTGCTCCCATACTTAGCGAAAATAGCTACATACTACAAGCAAGATACGAAGATCGACTTGAAACACATTTATTGGAGCTATTCGCGCACCCAGAAACTTCAGGATGGTTTTCTATAATTTCTGTTAATTTTTTATGTCAATATCGTTGCTGAACAGAAACAAGCATAATTGGTAACGATTTGTTTTGTTTTTTATAAGCTTGCATTGCCCTCAGCTCTTTTTTGCCCCCCTGCCCTACCGCTGTTCCGACGTCCCTGACTTTTGAAGCCTTGCTGAGAAAAAGCGCGTTTGGCATCCGCAAGGCCATGCAGCCAATGATGAGGGTCATGTGCACCTGCTCACAGATGCGTGAAAGGGCGTGTTTTGCCTGTTTTTTGTTTGGAAAAACAAACTATATTTGAGAAAAACTTCGACTGGCATTCATTTATTTTATCTTTATTACTCTGTGCGTGAATGATCTTTGTTTGGTTATGCTTTGTCTCGATTTCAATTCAAAATAACGCTTTCCAGGTATGAGCGCCACCGCGCGGAAACGCCAAGAGGAGCTGAAAACAGCACTGAAGCAAATCATCGAGCAGGACCGTTCCCGCGGGTCTCAGGCCGGAGCCAAATCCGGACCTACGATCCGGTGCAAGGCCCTGCTCGACCGCTGGCGTGGCCAGACCGAGCAGATCATCACGCAGGCCATGTTCGACGACACAGTTCGCTTGCTTCAGGAAGACGAATACCTGGTTCGAACGGGCGATGTGCTTCGTCTTTGCTGAAAAACAACAACCTTTTTTGCTGTTAAGGCGCTCGTCTGTAGGTGTTATTTGTGACCTCGGGATCTACTAAAACTTTTCCGCCAAAATATTCGATAAATTGATTTCGATATACTGTTTCTAAGCAGCCACCCGACGTCCCATTTCAGTTAAACTTTTAATTCGTCTCTGGATAGTTTGCGTTGCCATGCGGTGAGTTGTCGACTACGCGTCATCGCATGCCAACCAACCAGCCAGCCAGCTATTGTGTAATGGTTCTACCGACTTGCCAACTTTTTTCATTTGCCTTATCACTGCCCAGTCTCTCAGTACGATAAGGTGCCCGGCGTGGTGGAAGCGACGTGGGAAGCACGTCAGTGGTTCACTGCAGTAGCGTAGCTAGCCCAAAAATTTGGGGGGAGACAAAATGTTTGTTTTTAGGCGGATAACATTATTTTGTTTGGGATACCGCTTCACAAAGCACAAAATGACTATATGTTCTAGAAATTTTTTTGGGGGGCAAGGCCCCCGTGGCTACGCCTATGGCTCACTGCCTGGCCCGTATTCGTCTGTGTCTTGCACATAATCGTCACGTCCGCTTCTCGTTTCCAAGCGTCACTTTAGAAGCGTGTAGTCTTGAAAGTAAAGATAAAAGGTTGATGAAATTGAAACAAACTTTTTCACGATGCCTGTGCCTTGTCCATGCGCGCAACCATTCTCGTATGCGTGTGTTGACCCCCGGAAAACCCATCGAGTTCAAAATCCTCCACGCTTTTTCTTTGTCGGTGTATATATGTAGGTATTGCGTTAAAATACAAACGAAAATTACTTCATCGTTTGTTGGAAACAATTTTGCAGGAAGAGGGCAAAGCTCCCAAATGCATCAGACTCGTCACTGTTATTATTTAAATCGCGTTGGAGAAACAGCGTGGCCATGAAGACTCTTTGCTTAACAAACTTGTTTCTGCTTGGAACTCGAAAGTTGCTACGCTGATCAAAACGAGTACAGTCGCAAAATGAATTTTAACTACCTAACCAGGGAATGCAATCAACTCTAGCCGTGAAAGAAGTTGCGCAATACGCCCAGACTCAAAATTCGGGCAGAGAAACTATTCTCAAGAAAATAAGCCAAACATTGTTATACACCTGATCTATTGAACTCCAATCAACACAAGATAATGAAGATGGCAATCACTTTGCGAATGTAATTAAATCAAATACGCGAGCGGCAGGCGATGTAAGAACCAATCAGACAGTTCATGTTTTTTTGTATAGGTGTACCAACTGATCTCAAATCAACAAAAAAGCAAACTCGTGTTGCCGACAACAAGCGTTGACTTGCGACCCACTCAGGTCACTAGAACAAGCAAGCGCTATCAGTTGCAAAAGCCAATTTGGCTAAAAAAATTCCCGATAACACCCAGGTTTATTGAAACGTTTGCCATGCGCAGGTGTGTTTTTCTACAACTCAGAAATTATTCTCAAGTTCACCTGACCCTGAAAAAGTAATTTGATGAACTCGGAAAAAAACATTTTATTTCAAAAACAAATTGTTCTGGCCTGTAGCACCAACAGATTTTCGTTTCAAAACTCAGGCTTTAATTTACTATAACTTTAAGCAAGCTTAGTGACGCAGCATGCTGAAAGAAAAGAAAACAACGATTTACACTAACCACTCGACTCAGTACTGCAGATTGAACTAACAGCGCACACCAGACTGACAAACACGTTCTGCGGTGAACACGAGGAGAAAACGTACGGTTGCACTCAGCTGCATTCCAGCAAGCCACACAAAAATGCGACGACCGTTAAGTACCCGTCACCGCGATCATTACACGGCAAATACACCACACAAACACAAGTCCACCCTCCAAAACCGCGTGGGTTTGGCATAGAAGCGACACGAAGAATTCCGCTAGTAGTCTTTATTGGCGGTCTGTACAAGATCCATGTCGTATTGCATGTTCGAAGCTTGCAGACGTGCATGCAACAGAAGTAAATTAGTTTGTAACATGAAAAGTTGTTATTTTCATGATAATTTTGTAACTTCTATGGTCTTAACCAAACTGGCAAAATTATTACGAAATCTATGGCAAGCAGCGACACACTATCGGTCACGAACAGTGTTCCCTCTTCGGTGCGCAACTGCGCAGTACCACCGGAAAATTTCCGCAGTACTATGTCATTCTCGCGCACTCTCAACACTCTAAATTTAATACGGTGTATATACGCATACCATACGTCCCGTATATAGTTCTTCACCTGGTACATCAGCACCCGTTGAAAAAAATTTTTCTATAGTTATTAACATGTGGTCTGAAAACAGAAGCAGAATGCTGGAGTAGAATGTGAAACCCTTTATCACCTGCAAAATTACTGACCTTTGCTGCCGCATTTTTTACGATAAAATAAAATCGAGCAAACATTTATTGAAGAAGTATTGTCTACGGAAAAGTATGATTGAGCGAATGTGTTTTGAACATTGTTTTGTTTCTTAGCAAAATGCATTATATTTTAGTTTTTGTTGGTGTCTTAACTATAGGAATCCGAAATAACTACATACTCCAAGTACGACATGAATCACATTTATCTGATGAGGCTTGTTCTGAAGCATTCCGGTTTTCAATCATAAAAATATGGTATGCCTAGGTCAGGGTTTTTTAAGGTGTTTTAGGGACCTGATTCGGGTCCCTAGAATTGAAAATCAGGTCCTTAGAATCAGAGAATTCGGGTCCCTACAGGTCCAGACCGGGTATCTAACATTTTCCTTAAAGAAACCCTGGCCTAGGTATATATATACAGTATATATCGCATAGCCCTTATAACGCTGAGAACGCTTCACTGTTTGTGTCTACATGGTTGCGCTTCGTGCGCAACAAAACAAATGTTTGCTCAGTGTAGAATTTTCTTAGAGGGAACACTGATCACGAATAAGTAAGTGATTTCAGGCGTGCAGCGGTGGCAACGCTTGTTCAGAGCCACCGCGCGTGCAGGCCCGTAACCAGCTTGGAACACCAGGAGGGGCGAAGAGTATTCTAAGAGGGGCCCAAATTTTGTGAACTATGTCCAGTAGTTTTAAACGATGTCCAACACATTTTTCCAGAGGGGGGCGAAAAGTTTTCTAGGGGGGCTTCGCCCACCTTGCGCCCCCCTGGTCACGGGCCTGCGCGAATGTTACTAGGTCCCATGAGGCTTTGTTTTCACAGATTAGTGTAATATTGACTTCTACGTATCGCAAGCGTAGCTCGCAAAGTGTCCTATTTGGACACACAGCGTTTGCAGAAAAACAACTTTTACGCTTCAAAACTTTTGCAGAAAAACTTCTCACAGAAACCCTTCTTATACAGCAGAATCCACCTTTTAATCTGTTGCGGATTGTGAATCGTAACCCGTGGGGCGAAAGAAAGCCACCTTTGCGCCAAAGTATTGATTATATTATTCAGTGCTATAACAGGCATTTCAAAGTGTTTTGTGGTTTGTCAAAACCACGAACAAAACATTTTTATAAAAATGATCAAGTAATTAATCAATCGCTAACACTACATTCCATTGGCAAAAATATAGCTTTAAAAGTTTTTCCCTCCAAGGTTAGACTTAAATTTTATTTTAAATTTGAAGAATATTTCTACAAAATGTTTTGGCTGTAGCAGGCATACCATATTTTTGTCACTGAAAACCGGGACGCTTCAGAACAACGGGACTTTTTAGAAAAATGTAGTTAATATCTTACTTGGAGTATGTAGCTATTTTCGATTCCTTTTGTTAAGACACCAAGAAAAACTAAAATAATACATTTTACCAAGAAACAAAACAGTGTTCAAGCATTTGTAAATTTGCTTATTCGCCCAACAGTACTTTTCCGTGGACGATATTTTCTTCAAGAAGTCTTTGTTCGATTTTATTTTCTCGTAGAAATCAAAGCAGGTAAAGCCAGTATTAATTGATTTACAGATAAGGGCTTTCACATTCTGCTTCTGAACACTTATCAGACCACATGCTATTCATACTTGCTGACTGAATGCAAAACCGGGACATTTTGGTTGACTGACCGGGACGCCGGGACAGAGCCTTTAAACTGGGACTGTCCCAGCTAAAACGGGACGCATGGTATGCCTAGGCTGTAGTTTTGCATGTGTATTATTCAGTCTGCCTTTCTCTTTCATTTGTGCTTTATTCTGCCCTAAATCAGTCCTTTATGACGTTCGAAAACTCAAACTGGGGTGCATTCTTCAGAACTCCGACAATTCGCACGTCTTGAAAAGGGTCAGACAAACCGGTGCATTATAGAAAGCGTTGTGTAAGTCTGGCCAATTTTCTGCTCTGTTATTACAGGGTCTTCGTGGGACTACCCATAAAAAGTCTGTCATAAACACTTATGCACGTTTTTGCAAATGCTCAGGGAACTTTTTTCCAAGTTTTGCGTTTCTTCACCAGTTGCTACAATGCACTCACAAGTACTCCGTAGGACAACTCTCCAGAAAAGTTTTGGCAAAACCTCAGGAAAAGCAACAAGAAACCCATGCTCTCATCCTGAATGGGTGGTGCAACCGAAAATGTAGCTATTTGTTTATTTTTCTGCAGATTTGCCGTAGACTCGAGGTCCATTTCACAAGCACAATCGAATAACAGAAGAGCACAAAAATGGTTAGTCAGCGCATTAGAGCAGAGTAGGTGTTAGCACAAACCAATACTGAGAGGAGCAAAACACTTTAACGGCGCCCTGTAATATCCAACAGCCTCAACTATAACGTCGTTCACTTATCGTCATACAGGCATCTGGCAGTGGGAGAATCCGCCCCGCAGTCTTTTGCAATTAAATCTAATCTATTACATTATATACTAGAAGATTTTTTTCAGTGTAAGAAGTCAGTGTTTTGCAAAATTTGCCGTAAGTAGCAGACGAAGATTTTCAGTTGAACACTGTCTGTATCAAAAAATTCTTGTTCGATTCTTTTTTACAGTTACGTAACAAAGGGCATGAAATTGCGCTCAGCAGGGTTGCCATTTTAGCTGATTTGCTGCTAAATCTAGTGCGATTTTCTCACTGTTAGCTGTAAAATTTTCACTGCATCTTACTCTAACGTTTCTCTTCAGTAGTTCCAAATCAGTGTTGCAACTCTGTTGTTACGGAGAAGTACTAGATGTCATGACAAAAAAACACTAGATTACATGAGCAAACTTTACTTAAACTTTACCAAGGTTAACGTTAAATGAATATACTTGCATTCAAGTATTTTCAGGAGGTCGAGCGAAAATGGTACGGTATGCTGAATAAGGATTCTATTTGAATAAGATTTCAGGACTGATGATGCGTAGTGTTGCGTTAAATGGATTTCCTGCGTCTATGAAAAAAATTTGCTGATCGATTTGAGTTCGTCGCGTTTGTGGAGACTAGTTAGTAGTCACTTGAATACAGATATGTGCAAGGCTGAATCATCTCAAAGTCAAAAGCAGAGCCCACTTGGCTGATTGCTCGAAAGCTGGCAGGAAACCTTATGACGATGTATCTACATTGAACAATTACTGCAGCAATGGTGTCCAGTAAAATAGAAAGATATTTTGAAATGTATGCATTGCATTTTTCTATCTTCGACAGGAACGTAAAAAATTTTCTCATTAGGGAAAAATTTTGCTGTGACCAGGATTCGAACCTGGGTTGTCACGGCCACAACGTGAAGTACTAACCACTATACGATCACAGCTTACGCGGTTGGTGGCGAGAGTCGAACGCGCTACCCAGTAGCTGGAAAGCCGCCTCGCAACCACTACACCACTTCACCGTCAGGTCACTTGAGTGAAAAAATACGTTACATTGTGCGTAGATATTTTCAATTCTTTCCAAGAGTTTTTCAAGAGTTCATTTATGTTTCGGTCTCAAGCAATGAATTCCACGTCAGATTAATAAAATGCGATAATCTTCTCAGCACTGCAAGTACTTAACAGCCTACGCAGGTTTTCACAGGCAATCAAAGTCCGCTGCTTTTCCGAAATGTGTTGCTGACTGTCTGATGCTTCTTTACAACATCCCATCGTTCTTTATTAAGGCTACATTTTATAGGCATAGCCAGGGGGAACCAAAGGGGCCATGGCCCCCACAAATTTTTAGAAAATATAGTCATTTTTTGCCTTGAGACGCGTTTTTCCAAACAAAAGAGTGTTATTCGCCGAAACTCAAAACATTTTGCCCTCCCCCCAAAAATTTTTCGCCCCCCAAATTTTTGGCCTAGCTACACCACTGTCATTTTGCATATAATTAGGCTACGCTTTTTTCGATGATAAAAAATTGCAGTCTTTTCTGGGAAAAAATTAAGTATTTATTCGTGCCCAATGTTGCTACAGTGTAAGTTAATCAAACATAAGCCTCCTCTGTGGTATTAACTGCAAAGCTTTATATTTTTGTCGTCTTTATCGTGTAGCCTACTTCTACAACAGCCTACTATGCTTGGTGATTTGACATGGATCTGAATACTGAAGTCTCAGTAGTCAACAATACAAAAATACCACTTCTTGACAGCAGTAGAAAAATAAACTGGCCTGTCAACAATCAAGAAAATTTGCAACATTCAGTGTCTGCTAAACAGGGGATTAACGAGGTTAGATGATGCCCGGGGCAAGAAATAAGTTTTAGAGCCCCCCTGTTTGAACCTGAGAACTTTTGGAAAAAAAACTTACTGTATTGAAGAAAAGATTTGTGACATTGTTGGGACTTTTCGGCGCCCCCCAGTCATTCGGCGCCCTCATAGTGATTCGGCGGCCGGGGAATTGTGCCCCCTTGTCCCCCTCGTTACGCCACTGCTGTTACATTTCATTCAGGATAGTTTTGGGAATGTGGACATAATATGACGATGTGTGAAAGCTACCGGACAAGATCACCTTCGCACAAATTTGCATCGAAATAGTCTGCATTGTTGACCAAAGCGTGTTGAACTACTCCTTTGCCAGTAAACGTTTTGAAACCAGTAATGTTGTAGAATATATGATTTGGAACTGTTCGCTGATTTTTCGTGCGCAGAAAGAAGCTGCATGCACCTCGAATTCCACCTGGGATCACACACTTGTTTTCAAAACTTTCTTTCACGTTTCTCGCTGTTGTAATTTTCTTCTATGACGATGATAAACAATTAGTGCTGGTTGACTGTGTCCTTCTGATTCTGTGCTGATTGTTCCAAATCATAAACATTGACTAATTTCAATTGGAACTGCGCTCAGTATTGGTTTCTAGCCTAGGCGAGGTATTCGTCTTGGACGACCCGACAGTACAATGCCCCATGGTGTTCAAAGGAAACACAATACCTTCTTGTTGCTTGTAGAGCAAGCACCTGTTGGTTATGTTTGGAAAATAATGATTGAGATCGTGTTAACGTTTAACATATACACCTTCAATTAAAGTACAAACTGGAAATTTGGAGCAGAGTCGTGCATAGGCTAGTCAGTGGCGAAGTTGAGATCAAAGAAATCAGGAAAGTATTTTGTAAGTATTTCGTTGCATTTGATATAAGACCACCTAGTAGCGATATAAAGCATGTGGCAACTGCATGGATATTCACAAGGTTTCAGATGATTTTACATTTTAAAGTTTTACATACTTTCAGCTGCTGAAAAATTTTCTAGCAAAACTTCGTGTGGCACTGGCGCAGGTTGTCTGCAGTTGAACCAAATCCACCAGACCGTTGCAGTTCTTTGGTGTGTGTGTGGAGGCAGGGGCGGATCCAGGGGGGACGATTGGGGCGATCGTTCCCCGTTAAACCTACGAAAGCAATTTTATTCACCATAATTTTGTACAATTCGCAAAACTACATCCGCGATGTAAGACCACTTTGTCGTCCATTGTTTTGTCACAGCAATGTTGTGAAGTATATTCATCTCTTTTACAGTAGCGAAGCCGTTGTGAGACTTGACTATCATAGGCGTCGCCAGTGAGGGCCAAAGGGGCCATGCCCCCCCCCCATATTTTTAGAACATATAGTCATTTTGTGCTTTGAGAGGCGTTTTTCCAAACAAAACAGTGTTGTTCGCCTAAAATCAAACATTTTTGCCTCCCAATTTTTGGGTTAGCTACGCCACTTAGACCAAATATTACTGAAATCGCCCCGTCCACCCTTAACCATACTGGCTCGATCCGCCCCTGTGTGGAGGAACACCAAGGCCTGCGTAACCGCACGAGTTATACATCGTCTTGTAATCGACAGTCTGCCATTTGCCTACATGGGAGGTCAACATGGGGCACAGTTTATTTTTTCTTATAATCTTAAAGCCTGAGATAAACGTCTTTGCGAGCTTGATGCAATCACAAGCGGTTCAGAAACATTAAATGAATAAGTAGTGCGCTCATTTGCACTGTGCACGCAATGTGTCGGGGACACAAAAGTAACTCTAAATCTGCATGCGAAAATACGAACGCTATTCTAGTTGGTAAGTTTTTTAATGAAATGTAGTTAGAATCATTTTGTCATCCCTACAATTTTCATCAGGTTGCCGCCTTGACAAGTATCAACTGAAAAGTTCGCGAACAAAACATCGCTCAATGTACAAAAAGTATACACGTGGTGGAACACAAAACACTGCTATCTATTCCAGCATTTTGTGCTCAATATGGGAAAATCAAAATTAACAAATTTTTGCAGGTTTTTTTGGATAGGCTATTGACTTACCGATGGCTGCAGTTCGAGAGAACAAACAGATAGGTGAGTCACATCCTGGAAAAGCGTCAATCCTATACGCGTTAGCAGCTGGTGGCGGTTGCTGCCAGTGCGTGCTGCCAAACAGGTGCCAGCAAGTTTTTGTTTGTGGCATTTGTGAAGGCTGTAGTTGCTGACTTGAGGCGTTAATATGACAATCAAGTCAATTAATGCTGGGAAAATAACTGTATGTCCAATCTCATAATAACGTTAGGTAAAAATCTTCACAATATATTGACACCGTATGCTTTTTAGTCCCATTCCAAAATAAAATATGAACTTGAATTTTTGTGTGAAAAACGTAAAAACGGCACTAAATGACTGCACCAAAGCAAAATCAGATCAAGCACTATGTTGCAAGAATGCGTGTGCTTTTATCTGCCTTCTTCCAATGTAAGGCGCAATAGATACACCAACACAAGACTACATCATCACTATATTCTTTTTATACAGATTACTTATGCATGTCGAAGAAACGGAGTAACTTCGATCAAAACGCTTTAATCGCCGTATAAGACAACAGCAGAGTGGCGCAGCGGAAGCGTGCTGGGCCCATAACCCAGAGGTCGATGGATCGAAACCATCCTCTGCTATGTACGCTGTGATCGTATAGTGGTTAGTACTTCACGTTGTGGCCGTGACAACCCAGGTTCGAATCCTGGTCACAGCACTCTTTTTTCACTTAAAACTTTTCCAAATTGTTTCTGCAATTCAAGCACGATTTCCTCCATAAGCTTTAAGTTTGGAAATAGTCAAACACATCGCTGTTTTTAACAATAAAATTTCAACATGCCATTTTAAGCGAGGTTTTGTGGGAGCAGGTATTGTTGACAGTACGTCTTAAACCCAACACATGTTGAGTGCCGGTGTCATTTGCGATTGGCAAGGAGAGCACATGAACTTGTTGGACAGGACACAATGCGTTGTAACCAAAGCATCAGATCAATTGCAGTCAAATACGAACTTTTTCTCTGGCATGTTGAAATTGCCATTTTAAGCGAGGTTTCAAAATGGCAATTTCAACATGCCATTTTAAGCGAGGTTTTGTGGGAACAGGTATTGTTAACAGTACGTCTTAAACCCAACACATGTTGAGTGCCGGTGTCATTTGCGATTGGCAAGGAGAGCACATGAACTTGTTGGACAGGACACAATGCGTTGTAACCAAAGCATAAGATCAATTGCAGTCAAATACGGACTTTTTGGTTTGATCGAATAGCACTACAGCAACTTGCAGAACAAGCCTGCTTTTAAAGTTTTGTTTTCTCGTCCTTGGAATATTTGCCGCAAAAAGGTAATATCGCATTGAAAAACTAGGTAGCGATAAGTGCCGGTATTAACACTAAATGTAGCCATTACGTTTAAGCCGCAACGTAGTACTCGTGACCGGGTGGGGGATGTTGGATCGATGATGGTTTTTTTCTGAAGGAGTTCAGCATGAATAAGACGCACAGGACGAGCAAAACAAGTGATGCCCAACCAAGCGCAAATGAAAACTGGTAATGAGCAGTGGCAATTGATGGAAAGTAAACAACTGTTGAGCTTTCTCCTGACGAAAGACTAGCATTGTATGCACTCCTTAGGTGTTGTTCAAAGGCAAGGAAATTTTCGTCGTGGCTGTTCAATTGGTATTCGTCGACTTTTTCCACTGATGAATAAATTATCATGCCCGCAGTCAACACGACAGCTGTAAAATGGTAAATGCAGTTTATCACTATTATCACTAATTCTCCTTCTTTATTGCACAAAACTCTAAAAAAAATTACTGAAGTGCTATATGTATAGCACACAGTCAGCAATTATTTGCATGTAAAAGAAGTAGACCTCGAGTTAAAAGCTTTGTGCAAGTTTTCGTAAATCAAACATTGTGATATATATTAAATATATATTCAGCGGGGAGATTAGGGATTACATATCAGTAATTTCGTTCAAATTCGAAACAAAGATACCTGCTATCCCCAGCAGCACCGTTCCTATTTTTGATGTAAGGTGCCAAAATTTCAGAACTTCGACTGAGGAGAAAGCTTTATTGAAAATCATGATGATTGCGGCAATGTCCAGAATGAGAGAAGCAATGATCAGGCCTGCAGTTGATCTAACGTAGTGATCACCTGAAACAGTGAACATAACGCTAAATTTACCAATAATAGTTTACAGTCCAACAAAAATCCCTTCATGCACAAGGGCGTCAGCAGAAATGTTTCCAATGGGACAAATCACTAAGTTATGTTTGCGTCCTAGAAGTTCCTGTTAGAACAGGGTTTCTCATCCTATGGGCTATGGCCCATTAGTGGGCCACGGAAGAGTTTTTGATGGGCCACGGTCTGGCGTTATTGAAACTGAGTGCGTTTTACAGGTTGAACCTTCAAATCAGTGGTTTTCAACTTTTTTTGTACGGAGACCCACCAGAGCAACCCACTATAACCCAAAGACCCGTATCTAAATCTCGAATGAAGCAAAAGTAATAAATCTGTGTACAAGGGCGTACGCAAGGGGGGTGGGTTAAATCTCCCTTTGGGTTTGGGGTTAACCCCCTTGAGCTTGATATTTTACAAAAACGTTATTACCTGCGCAAAGGAGATTAATTGTTTTCGCATACTTTTTCCTTGTTAATTTGTCGACTTAATGCAAATACCACGGAATTGCACGCACATTTCAAGGAATATTGTAAATGGGCCAAAAAGTGATAATTACAGTAGGTTTTGGTGGGAATCTGCGTTATCGTCCAGAAACCATCTCAGCAGACCTTTCGTCCACTACGCATGTTTAAGATTGTGTTCCGCGATAGTTCACTTTATCTGAAACAATTGCCTTTATTTTGTCTGCTAAGGCTGGTCAGCGCGAGCGCTGACCGCATTGGCTACAGTACATTACCAGTTTCTTTATAGCATAATAGAACTGTTGCACGATCTCAAAAACAGCAGTTGTTAACATAAAAGCATTCAGGCACTTGATAATGTCTCAGCAGGGTAAAAGAAAAACAAAAGTTTGCTGGACTTCTATAAATAACAAAAAATCGAAAGGTTTCCTGCGTACTTTATGCGCATTTTCAATTCTTGTGTAGTTTTGCAAGATTTGATCTTGCAAACCGGGATGTGGGTCATCCAGTCCAGCCGCACACTTTCTATGCTCGACTGCTCGTATTCGACAAGACATTAGTCAGCGTGTTTTACTCCCCTGTTTTACCGCACAGCCTGATATTTTTGCAGTTGTGAACTGCTGTGTCGTAGCTTTGAGTTTATTTTCCTCCGATATCCTAACTTGGAGCACTGATAGTTTATATTCAGTGCAATGACACATAAAATGAGGGGAGTGGATGTAGAAAAATATGCATAGGCCTAATATGTCAACAATTCGCCAAAACTTTGGTTTGGAAACATGACTATGACGTCAAATTGTGACGTCACAAACAGCGCACATCATATACAAATGACCACCATATGCCACTGCATGAAACCACCCATGAAAATTTTCTGCGTACGCCACTGTCTGTGTACATAAAATCACGACCCCTCCAAAAGTAGTGCACAACCCCTCTAAGGGTCGCGACATCAGTTTGAAAACCACTGCTTTAAATCGAAAATGTAGGGTAGCTCCTGAGATGTAAGCGTCATAATACGCTTTCTTTTGTCATTGTGTTAGAAATTATTGCTACACGGAAATTTCCACATAGCCTATAACACATTGCAGAGGTGACCGGAGTTACATTTTCAGACTCCGACCGCGCTCCTGTTCTAATTTTTTTTGTCCCCAATCCAAGTCCGAAATATTTCAGATTTGAGAATCCAATAAACTTCGCTGCAACCGAAATTAATAAATGTTTGTACTTAAGCAATGACATTTATAAAGACCATGCACACTCATGCTACTGCCGAAAAGCGACTCCGGATCCGGCTCATCAAAATTCAAAATTTTTTGACTCCGGCTCCGGAAAAGGGGATTGTGAAATTTGGCATTTCCTATTAAAGTTTTGGCAAAATAGATTGTTTTCTTACTTTCGAGTGGATAAAATAAAATTTCACCACTTTTCGTCCCCCTGGAAAAATCTTTTTGACTACCCCTGGAAAAATCCGCTATTGGCTCCCACCTGGAAAAAATCCTTCCGACGCCCATGTCCATAGCTCTTTCAGCTGTTTAATTATGCTGGTGGTGTTAGCAGAAAGTATGATTCAGATAAGATATGATTGCAGGCCTAAGCGCGAAATACACAGCACGCCACTGTAGAGTAGGATTTTTTATTAGAAACCACTAGGCTTACTCGCAAGGTTTTAAGGAACCGTTATGTTTACTAGCGTAGCTTGAAAGCTGCAAGCTTTTAGAATATTAACGAGTAAAAAACGAACAGAAGCTGGAGCCGGAGCCATGCTATGAAAAAAGATAGCTCCAGGGGTATCTAGAAACTTCTGGATGGAAAACTCCACCATCTTTGTTTTATCAGCCGGACATCAAAAAGGTCACTGTAGCGCTAACAGTTCCAGTTTCAGAAAGGTCTTGGCAGGTGCGCACAGTTTCAAGATATCCCTGGCTCCGGAGCTGGAGCGATGCCCATAAAAACCAAAAACTCCAGAGCTGGAGCCGAAGCAGTTTCGTTTCTACGACGGCTCCACAGCCTTGGTTATAACCCCTTCAAACCGTTATCAAGGAAGTGTCATCGACAAAGTCACTTCGGTGCGCATTCGCATAAAACCAAAAACAAAGACCTCCACTTCCGCCATAAGCATAATTGAACGCCTTTTTTATGTGCTTAACTAAAAAAGTGACCACTGATTTGCATTCTCGATCTACGTATCTTTGAACGAATTAATGCTTCTCTATTTCAAGGTTGTATAACAGCTAAAACGATGTCAGACCAGCAGCTGGAAATTTATACTGTGGACTGGTGATATTCTTACGTATTTTTATATAAATTAGGTATTTTCATATTGTGTACGTTTTACTACCACAAAAATAACCTTCAAAGCCAAATGCACACAACAACTTCGTAAAAGGAAAAAAAAGCGAGGGATACTGTTTGCAAAGACGTTTCACCTGCGGTGGAAAGTTGGATTTCTGAAGCACTGCCGAAGGTGTATTTATTGGTGAAGAGTCCTCTGTGCACGCATATGCCATTTTCATGAATAAGGTTCTCTTTGACCAACGAGCTGTTTGATTTAGATAGCAGGGAATTCACGTAAGCGGAAATCGTTTGCATGTTTGTACATCCCTGGTTGAAAAATAAAAAGAGCAATTAGCAGTGCTAGATTCGGAAATAAGAACCCAGCAGCGTCCGAATAGAAAACATTTATTTTCAGAACCCACTACTTGTCGAGTGTAATAATTACCTCAATCCAAGAGTTGGTGGCCATTGCCACAATCATCAACACTGCTGATAGAATGGACATGCACACAGCACACACTTGAAGACTGTGTGCCATTGTGACCAAGAAAATTATTAACACTTGTCTGCCTCAGGTCTTGAAAAAGAAAATGTAAGAAGCAGATCTATCTTTCAAAAATCTAAGCCAGGAATTCTTCCATAGCTGACCTTCGATACCTTTCATTTCCATATAAATCAGTAATTCTCAACGTAATCCATGTGGACCACATAGGCGTAGCCAGGGAGGGGCAAAGGGGCCATGCACTCCTCCACATTTTTGGAAAACATAAACATTTTGTGCTATGAGAGGCATTTTTCGAAACAACATAGTGTTATTCGCCTAAAATCAAACATTTTTCCCCAAAAAATTTTTTTGCCCCCTCCCATTTTTGGGCGGGCTCCGCCACTGGCGGACCACCGGTGTATCGCCTGGAATTTCCAGCGTTCCATAAATCCTTGATAAAAAAACTTTACTGTAGAATAAATTATGTAAGACTGGAAGACTAGATTAGTTGTTCATGAGGTGTCACCATAGCAAAGTGGTCCATCGGATATTTTTTTTAAAGGAGATGGTCCATGGGCCAAAAAGTTGAGAACGACTGATCTAAATATAAATATAAGAAAATAAGTACGAGTGTAAGCGAACTTTACATCAGAGTGGTATCACGAGTAGGGCCTACAAGAGGGGATTACGAGAGATACATCGTACTCGGGCCCATTAAGTACAGGGGCCCGGAAACGTTAAAGTACACATGATCAGTTTTGTTGTAATCAAGCCTAAATTATTAGTGTAAGCCAGCTGCCAGTAGCCTACAACAATTATGTATTTGTAAATCTTAGCATGACACCTCATTCTGACCACTATACAAACAAGCTATACAATTTGCGACAAGAACCCAAGAAAATAAGAGATCCAGGTGTCAGTCTTCGTACCCCTGGTAAGATTTCTCTTGGAGGCCCTGCTCACGAGTGTTTGTTGCACGCGGTGATAAGGCTTGGTTTGTGATGCCTACAGCGGTGAAGTCAAGTGTTATTTCTTTTTCAGTCAGTTGGGCATTTTAACGCTTCCTTACAAAAAGTACGTGACGCCACGAGTAAAAACGTCTGATTTTTGGTGCAAGGTTACAAATGTTGACAAAAATTTGTTCTTAATCATTCAAGCAACTTTCCGTTGTGGCTGCAGGCGTTTCCCAACCGCAAAATCAAGTTCTGTTTTGTTAATTTCATCATTTCATTTTGACGAGACACTCAACGCTGCGCGCGGTCGTCTGATTTGAAAAGCAGTGGAGTGTACGAGACATAAAACCCGCGGACGTTGCTTGCAACGAAAAGGAAAACGCCTTTTTTTAAATGCCATAAAAATAGAGTTCTTAGAATTTCACGCAATCGCTTAAGCCTGATCTGTCTATTTAGAAAAAAAGTCACCGAGAAGTCAAGTTTGGCAAATAATGTTATTTGCAAGATTTTCACGTAAGTTGTAGTTTCGAACATACGTTGCTGCAAAGCAGTGAGGAAGGCTAGGCAAACAAATGTTTACAGCCCACAAAAGTAAGACTTTTCGCTGTTGTGGTCTTAAAAAGTGATGGCCACTTCATGTTGCCCATTGTTCCCACTAAGAATGAAGACGATAGTCTCGAAGAAAATTGAACAAAACTCATTGAAATTTATGTAATTATCGTATGTATAGCCACTGTTTGCTTTGCAATTGTTTTGCCAACAAAGATACAGTGAGGTGCTTTTCACGTTTTTGTGGATGAAAGCCGTGGGCTACTAAGACAAAGAACTGGCTGTCTATAAGAATTCATGAGATTTAGGTTAGTGTGTACATGCTTTTATCTGTCATTTCGTTCTCTGGTCTAAATAAACGATTTGGTCTTGAGGGATATGTTCATTTGTGCTAGCTTGAAACACGAGCACGAAGGTAGCTTAGTAACAGATAAAAATGCCCTGAAACACTTTGAAAAGCAGATTCATATATACAATGTTTACATGGCATTTAGTAATTGTGACTTTTATAGTGGCCGGCCTAAAAACCGTGGCCAATATCGGCCACAACCTCGTAACCACTTGCACACTGGCCACAATCCATTGTGGCTTTCAAGTTCTGGTCACAATCCATTGTGGCTTTCAACTTGCAAGCAAGGTCGCGAAAAGCTACAACAAAGCCACAATCTGGAGGATGAAAAAAACACAATCGAACCAATGCCACAATTTGCCCACAATGAAACAGGTCATGTAAACACAGTAATAGTACATTTACATTTCGTGTTTTGGGGAGTATTCAACGAAATCTTTGGTAAAGGTTTCAATAGATTCAGACGGCCAAGTCGCAACCTCTGTAAATTAATCCTGTGCCTTCGATTGGGAGAAGTTGTCAATAGTTTTGCTTTAGCGCTTGCGTTCTTGATGTGCCAGTGGTAAAACACGAACATGTCCCCAAATCGCGAGGCGTTCGAAAAACAACTGTTGGCACAGTTAACTAATTCGCTTGCAGCAGACATATGCGCCCTAGCAGTATTCTTTTGTTACTAAAATTGTACGCAACAGCAAATAAGTGAGCATGCCTTTTGCTCCATCATGTGCGTTTCTGGCATTAAATATCTGCAGCACTATTAACAGTGCTGTGAGGTAATGCTCCGTTGGTCAGGCTCGTGCTGCCCCACTAAAATTGAATTTAAAAATATTTTGCAGACTCACTATATGTGTTTCATTGTTTGCAAATCTGACAGCGGAATTGTAAGTGAAACAAAGATTGTTGCGAAAAAAATCCACCATATTTTTAACTACGGTTTCAGCGGAGCCAACACTTCATTCTTTGCTTGGCATGGAACCAGAAAAACGTTTATATCCATATAGATATGAAAAGTATCAGTTTTGCTTCCGCATTTGCAGTATGGAGCAATCTGTGTGTAATTATTGCTCATTTGTTTGAAATATCGAACTTTCAAAATTATTTTCATGCATTTGCCGCGATAATGAATCCTACATGAGTCAAATTTATCCTATACAACACTGGAAGTTTACATGAGTCTTGTGGAATCTCTCATTAAAACAAAAAGCAATTACCCCTTACTTTGTGGTTATCCAGTAAATGCACGCACCAATTACTATCTAATGATAACATATTTGCTGTACTTAAGAAATTAGGTGTTGATATTTTTGATTAAAAACGAAAACTGCTATCTGTCGGTGCTCAAAACCAGGCAAAATGGTCTCTAAAACCAGAAATGTATTTTTTCCGGGTAGTATTTGATAAATGCACCAAGTCATACTTGCGACTGGGCTGGCTTGGATGTTTTGCCGAAAAAAGTGAAGGAAATAGCAGTCGGCGAAATTTTAAATCAAACTTCCAAACACTTAAACGTTAGCGATTTAAATTTTTGTAACTGTACTGTACACTTCAACAGTGCTAAAGTTTTTAATTAGTACATTTGGGAAAAACGAAGTTGATTTGTGGTTAGTTCGCCAACAAGCCAACAATGTTAGCCGGATAGTCGGAAAAACACGAAAGTAAAAATGATAATACAATTACGACCTTCATTTGTACGGTAAGCACATTAAAAAAGCATTTGCTCGTTCGCACAGCCCCAGGCAAAAGTCTGAAACCAGATCGTGCGCATTTTACCGTGGTGGCCAAAGAAGCTAGCTGCAGTGGTTTTCAATTTGATGGGGTATTCGTACCACTAGCGGTGCGCGAGGGCCTTCTAGGTGGTACGCCAGCAGCTTACGGATCGTATGCACAGTTTGGTATCAGATCCATTGGGCCATTAGTGGAGCTTATTATTGCAACTGACGCATATTGCACATCTCGCTACAGTATCGCATCATCATGTAATTAATTGTTACCAACGGTTACTTAAGTTAAAGAGCAGCAACCCTCGTATTAAATTGTTTTTCCACAATTTAGTTGTGTGGTTTAGTAATTATAATCACATTTGAGCGAAATAAGTTCTTCTTTTTGCAAAACAATTAATACTAAAATGTCAAATTTTAAATATCAGGACGGGACAAAGCCCCTATCTGCCCGCCCTTCCGACACCCATGTCGACAGCAGCTCATGCTTTCAGCTAGAGAAAAATAGCAGTATCTATTGTTTGGTCAACTACCAACTCACGGCTTTTTGAATTGCTGACCAGAAGTTAGCTGCAGTTATAAACTTCTGAAAACACGCAAGACATGTCTTTTCAACTTACTCTGCCAACTATTTCAAAGTGTTTTCTTGTTTACAAAGACATAACGAAAGTCAGTCAACTATGAAGAACAAAAATTTTATATCAGGCTTTCACTTCACTGACTGATGCAGATAATTCAGTTTCGTTTCACTGCATGTCGGGCAAGCTACTGGTGAAAACAGAACCGAACTTTTTCGATTGTTTTACGTTACAACTTACAACTATATATAAAACACAGAAAATTCTGCAACTAAAGATATTTGCACTCTTGAAGTGGTCAAGCTCATGTATAAATACAATAAATCACAGCTGCCAACTACATTTAACCGTTATTTCAAGCTCATCATAGATGTTCATCCATATGATACAAGGCAAACTAAAATATGGTAATTTGCATTACTGAAGGCACAATCACGCTCAGATGCGAAAATGTTGAAGTACAGTTCAATAGAAATCTGGTCACTAACTCCTTTACAAACAAAAAATGAACCGTGTTTGGAATTTCTGTTTGAATAAGAGTTTTTCTTTGAAGAAAACAAGTTGCATCACTGACAATTATTACTTGTCTTCATTCTATCTTAATAAAAGAATAAGATTCTATTTGAATAAGAGCTCAAATTCTATTTCAATAAGAGCTGATGATGCCTACTTTGTATGCGAAAAATATACTCTCTAAGATCTTAGTGTCTGATTCTGTGCTGAGAAAGGATTTCTTTCAACAGACAGTATTTTAATAAGAGCTGATTATGCCTACTAAGTAGCCGAAATACATACTCGATAAGATAATAGTGTCTGATTCCTGGCTGTTTACAGGATTTCGTACAATAGACAGCGTTTGGAAAATTTTACTGCCCAATATAAAAAAAGTGTTACTCGGGTGCTAGAAGCATTGTTGGTATTCTTGCTTTTATTGTTGGTGTGCTTCGTGTGCAGTACCGGAGTGCATTTATTCTATACTACCTAAGTAGTTTCATCACGTACAGCTGTCATGAGTTACTTAATTTGCTTTTATTTTTTTCACTACAAATCGATTTGTTTGTTTTGCTTTAGAATCTTGTCTATTGTAGTGTAATGCTTTGTCTCCGATAGCATTGCGCACATTGCAAATTGTGCATGCACCGAGAAGTAAACGAATTTCCGTTCCCATGCATGAGCCACCTCATCAACTGAAGATCCATTTCCCGAACGATCGATTGTACGTCTCGTCAGCATGCTTAAATTTTGTGACACACATTTCAGCGCTTCTCCATCACTGTCGTGACGCATTTCCATCTTTAGCTATCATGAATATTTGCAATGTACGCGAAAAGTGCAAAAATTTTATGTGACAAAGATAAATTAATTTCTTCTGGCTGCTTAAAATTGGGATAACACCCAAAAAGACCTCCACTGCTTTTTTCAAACGCTGTGGCTAGACCATACGAGTGCGGTGCTCAAGCTTTGACTGCTGATATTCTGCAAAGCCTTAAAGGAAATGGCTCTGTGTTTTGTAAATATCAAACCTTTCGAGGAATCTTCCATTGTGTTCTAATTCAGGCCTGTCTACTTCTTTGCTGTTGCCTGGCACATCAACCTCTGGCAACAACGTTTAGCGACTGATAACAAACGCCAGGCCTGCGGCACTTGAAGCGAAGCGGGTTTCGTCACAGATCGGTGGCCCTGCGTTGTTGATAACGTGATCGAGTTGTTGCGTGTTAAATGTCGTGGGCATAAGCGGTCTACTTGAGCTTGCACCAATAGGCCTTGCTTGCACTGTGGGTGTAAGGCTCCATGTTCTGGCTCTAAACCGCGAAACGTCAGTCAAACTTTAGAGATCTTAGAACAGGGCTGCATAACCTTTTCGCTCTTGCCCGCAGTATCGCATTTATTTTTATGAATTACGGCCGCCAGTGAGCAGTGGCGTGCAGAGGGGAAGCGAATGGGGCTCCGGCCGCGGGCAATCAAGACAGGGGGACATCCAAAGAGTAAAATTACAAAAATTTAAATGCTGTAACTACATAATTTTTTCTACTGTGAGTCTACTAATACATGCTGCATGGATTTAATTTTTCGAAACTTGGTATCAACACTAATTTTTACGGATTGAAATGCTAGTAATTCTCACATTGTTCAAGACCAGGAACCTATACTCTAAGCATGCGGCGCGCACCCAAAAAAACTGATTTGACGTGACTTGTTCCAGATCGTGCGATCAAGGGAAAACCACAAAAAGGATTGTAAGACAATCTGGGTTGAGAAAAACCCGTTTTTTAAAAAAAAACAACCCACCTGTTTTTTTTAATCCGAATTTTTTTGTTTTTTTGAAAAGATACAGGTTTCTGTTCTTTTGTAAAAAATACACAAAAACCCCATTGTGAATTGCTTTATTGCATCATGCAATATCACCATTTTCAGAATTACACAATAATAACTTGTTATACCTATTATGGCATTCAAATTTGACGGTAAAGAAATGTAACCCATCTTTGTTTTCGCAAAGTGTTGTTGGTCAATTCACTCCAAAGTGGTAAGGCTTGACAAGAACGCGCACAACAAACAGACAAATGCCACTTCCACACAAACTCTGCAGTTTCACGTCAAGTTTATGTTCATGCCCTGCTAGTTCAACGTCTATATAGTGTATATTATTTTTTTTCGTTTTATTTCATGAAAAAAATGTACAGTTAACTGTACAAGTGCGCTGCTTATTTTTTTTGCTTCATAGTACGTTTTTCAAAGGAAAAGTAAGGAGTGGGATTTTTGTTGGTTTTTATTATCTTTTTTAAGTGGGCTTTTTAAAAAAAACCTGATGTTTTATTTGGTTGGGTCCAATTACATCAACACTGAAGAATAATAATTATGGACGTTTAAAATTAAATTTCTGAGTCAAATTTCAAAACTGCCCTAACAACCGTCCTATTTGAGTTTATGATGAATCACTAGTGTCGCATTTCATTTTCTGTGCTAATACAGTCGCCAGGGCCGGCCTTAAGCCAATGCAACCGATGCAGCTGCATTGGGCCCCGCGCCTCTGGGGCCCCGCGCCATGGTGTTTGGGTAGATTGTTCATTTTTGACAGATACACCTTGCGCTTGAGAATTTAGTAGAAACGCCATATAAATTTCATTGCAAAGAACGCTCTCGTCAGAACTAGCGAATTTCCTCTCGAACATTAGCAAACGTGCTCAATTCTCGTGTTAGTGCTTTACTGTACACCTGCGCTCTACCACGAACGTAACACGGTTGACGTGAACACGATGACGTCATAAAAGCACTGCTCAGAGTGGCCCCGCGCCTAGGTCTTGCATTGGGTCCCGCACCTGCTAGGGCCGGCCCTGACAATCGCACACCTATCCATGCAGTATGTGCTTCGTTTCGAGCTTTGTCATTAATTTGGCGTTTCAGGTGGATTGATCATAACGGCTCACACAAGTCCGCATACTTTTTTCCCTTTAGTAATTGTAAATATAACTGCCACATACTAGAAAACGAAATTTTTCTTGCGTACTTTGTGCGCATTCTCAACACTTGTGTAGTTTAGCAAGTTTCATACTGTCAACTCTGGGTGTCCGACATCCCAGCCGCATACCTTCTGATCGATTGCTATACGAAGAGACATTCGAGCAGCCTTGTATTTTTTGAGTTGTGAACTGCGCTGACGTAGCACTGAGTGTGTTCTACTCCCGTGTTTTGACGCGTTGCCGGATACTTTTGCAGTCATGAACTGCTCTGTTTTAGGAGACCGCTGATAATTTATGTTCATTACAGTGACACATTGTCGCCTGCAACAACGAGTAAAGAGAGTGCGTGTAGAATAATATGCACAGGGACGCCAAAGAATGGAGGTATGGCGATGGCATTTCCTCCTCTGCCCTTTCAAAAGAGGGGCAACAGGCGCGGAGGTACCTTTTCATCATAGGTGTAGGAGCAGGCAAATGTTTGGGGTGCGAAGGATTTTGCCCACACGTCTCCAAACTTGCCCGAAAAGTTTTTTGTGCAACTTTTGCCTACAAATTTTCTTCCACCAAGATCACGAAGACCTCTTTTTGGCGTAATCTCCAAAAAAGGACTTCATGTGTTTTTATGCAAACTTTGGGCGACATTATTTGAAGTCAAACAACGTCGGGCGCCATTTTTACCCGGATTTTCATGGCTTTTTGCCAAGATTTTTAGCAAATCAAAACATTTGGTAAAATTTATAGTGATTCATAATTTAAGTTTGGGGGGGTTGGATCTTTGCCTGGGGGGCTAGGCCCCAAAAGCCCCCCGTGGCGACGGGACTGCTTCCCTACCGCTGCTCTGGCGTCCCTGTATATGCATGTTCTGTCAACAAACTCCACCAAAACGTTGGTTTGCAAACGTGAATATGACGTCATATTGTGACGTCACAAACAGCGTATATCCAGTAACAATGACCACCATACGCCACTGCTCAATACCGGAATTTGGGAAGGGGGCATCCAATCAAGCAGTAGCCCCGGGCATCACCAGACCTCTGCACGCCACTGGCAGTGAATTCTACATATTACACTTTTTTGCACTGCTTCTGTTATACTTCCATACACCGAGTCTAACCTGCTTGAATTACATGTGCACGGCCGCACCGCATAAACTTTAGCTGAAGGGCGCATGCGGCCGTACTGCCGCAGATTGTGCACCCCTATCTTAGAAAAACAGCCATGATCACGAATCCAGACGTCAGGACTCTTCAACCGTATGGCCGATTTTTCATTGACCCGGGTTTGCTAACTGTGGTTTACTGCTGCGATTCTTATTGTTCCTGTTCTCAGTCGCACACGTTCAGTCCATTTAGTTTATAACACGTGCTGTGCCTAGTGCAGGGGTGGGCAATTAGTAGCCCGCGGGCCAAATGTGGCCCGCCACATCGTTTTCAGTGGCCCGCGGAGGCTTTCAGGAAAAGTCTTTGAATCTAATATTTCTTTCAATTCATCACAGTAAATGTTAGTGCTGTGGCTAACCTGAAACGAGACTTGCTACTATATCGACTAGCTTCTTTTTCCATTGGTAGTATAGCCCTACGCTAAACGCGACCTTCTCAAAGTGGCCCCCGAGACGAATTAATTGCCCACCCCTCGCCTAGTGCTAGATTTCCCCACTGTCCGCTGTTTGTTGGTTTAGTTCCTTTAGACCTCCGTTGCTTGCCACTCTGGTCAAGTGACCTTTACATGCATCTCCGTTACTAAATATTTGCGTTCGATGAACCCTTGTATTGAGCAACTCACATTGTCATGGTGGTGGTAAGCGTGGGTCGCTTGCGACTGCATCAATGCATTCGTCTTCGCCCAAGGGATCGCGAATTGGGGCCAGTGTGACCATCTTCATGCGTCATTGAAATTTCTCTAACAGCTTTTTTGGGTAGGAAGTGTGTACAAAGATGTTTTTTGACTTCAGCGCGTGCGACGAGATATAGATGATCTCAGAATATGATGTCCTCCGTTCAAGAATTAGGCCTACTAGAAATGCAACGTATGCTGCTACTTGTACAACGTCGTACACATGACAGCAATTGTAGTTCGGTAGCTTGAGTTAAGCAAGAAATGTGTGCAAGTCGAAACAGTTGCAGAGATTTCGCAGTTCGGACATTGATTGTCACAAATGCTTTGTTTGTGAAACCCTTTTTCTTTCAGAAATGATAGATGTCACCCTAGACCAGTGTTTTTCAACCTTTTTGCTGCAGCGGAATCTTCCGAAAATGTTTGCGTTGCTCATGGAACCCTATGCAATGATCCAAGTGTCGAAATTGCTACAACGGCATAGAACCGTGGTTGCGAATTTCGTCCCAGGCAATTTCGGTTGTTTCGGCGGAACCCCTGGCAGCTGCTCGCGGAACCCCGGTCGAAAAACACCGCCGTAAACGATAATGTGTTTCACACAAACGTGAAAAATGAAAGACCAACATATACGTTCGAGTCTAAATAACCTCAGGGTGTCTCTTGCTAATAATGGAACAGAAAATATGACCGAAGATAGCACTGAGCAATAAAATACTTTGCAAAACGAAACAGTATAACAGTTGATCGGTACAATCAAATTTTTGATTAATTTATTAAATCACGACAGGCCGCCAAAAACATAAACACTAGCGAAAAATATCAGAGAGATCGATTTTTTGAAAAGAAAAACATTATCAACAGCAACAATCGCAAAAGGCACAAAATGCCTAAAATCTCAAGGAAGTGTTTTTCTATAATCACGTAGTGATTATGTTCATGCGTCGATTTAACAAAACATAGCAAAGAAACTTGAAAGCATCCTTTCATTTACTGCCTGTTTCGAGATTGGTTTAGCAGCCATGTATTGTATTCCAACTGGAAATGTCTGAGGCCTGAAAAAAATTGGAAGTAAAATCAATGAGAGTGTTACAACCTCTCCGCTGGCGTTGCGTTGAATGTGCGATTCACCACGAACGGGATGTGCGCGAAGAACAACAATGTGAAGGTTTGCGCACTTGCCGCTCGGGCTTCCCGATCGCAACAGTACTATTTAGAGACAGTGCTAAGAAAGCTTATAAAGCAAAATCATCAATTGTTTCTTTTCATAATGTCACTTAACCAACAGCCGTTTTTCTGCTTAAGTGGTTTGTAACTTGCATCTAAAATCTATAGACAGTAGATTCACCCACTGAAAGCAATAAATATGCAAAAGATATTGCTGCAAAGCACCAATTTTCACCAACACAGTGACAAGTGGAAAATCTGTTCAAAAAAACTTCGACTGTTTTAACTATTCCTAACTTGTCAGCCTAACGGTGATGTGCCAAACTCTCTACGGCATTTTACTTCATCCATTTCTCTGCTTTCACCTTGCTGACGAATTTTGGGCAAACATTGTTTTCTGTGATTCAAAGGCGAAAAGCAACCGCTAGCATTGTACAGTTCATACCCGCAGCTGCTCCTTGCAGTCCAGCATTGTAGTCCAATGACACTCCGTTCGATCTGAAGTCCTTGCGGTCGTTGCTCCAGACGTCCAATTCGTTCGGACCGCCGACAAGTGCCCCGGTCAGCAAGTGGGGATTTTGGGCAACTTTGTGATACGCGTCCCAGCCGCAGGTCCCAGCCAGTGAACACGAGCTGCGTGACAAAATAGTGCACTTTCTATTTTCAAATTAGCACTTCTACAATGTTCGGAGTTGTCTCTTTCACCATGCTTCTTTCAGCTTGGAACATTTTCTGCTATGTTCTTCAAAGGTTCGTCGTCAACGTAGGTCGACTGGGTATTTTCAAGCTATGCAGGGAGGCTCAAGAACAGAACTGTACGAAACAGGTTTGCAATACCTGATCGGGGTTTGATAAAGTTCGTTAAACGTGTAGTGTCTCGCATACGGAGCTTATATTTTCGTTTGGGGAAGGGGGCTGAACCTTCCCGTAGTGACATTGTGAGGCCATGTGAAACTGTAACGTCATTGTATTTCGAACTTTGTTTGAAATAGAACTCGATGCAATACCACAACCAAGTTTCATTTGAGGTGCTTTCTCGACAAATGAGCTGGTATTACACAACCTCTTGGTAGGTGCAGCTGAGTTTGGTATTGCTGGATTTAGGCAAACAAGCGAAGGAGTAACCGCAAGTCAACCATTCGTACCGTTGGCGATTTGCCAACTTTCACGGTACACTTAGTGCAGGGGTTGGGAATCGATGGCTCACGAGCCAGATGTGGCTCTTTTGATGACGGCATCTGGATCGCTTGATATTTTCTTAACAAGATTGTTACGTATGAAATTTTTTCTGTAATTTTCCTGCAAAGTCATCAGCAACACCATGCAGCACCAAAAGTCGCATTAAGAGTAAGAAGTATGTTAATAAAGAGAAAATTCAGACATTTACCATTGTTTAAAATTGTTGACTTTGCAAATGCACACGTTAGTTGTAAGTTAGTTGCATAAAGTGTTGAAAAACATTATATGGCTCTCGCGGAAATACAATTAAAAATAGGCAGGTTTCATGGCTCCCTTAGCCAAAAAGGTTGCCGACCCCTGACTTAGTGGATACGTTCTCCCAGTAAAGGATACAGAAGACACTACGTTTTGCATAAAATCAGTACCACCGGTTGTCAGCGCAAAGTGGTTGATACCAATAGGTTTTCATAGCTTGAAGGAAAGAGTTGCTGATTGTTTTCTGAAAATCTAACCCAAAAATCTTTAGTCAAAACAAAAGATTTATTTTATTGGTAACTCATTGCTTTTGTTCCATCTGGTAACTTACCTTGCCCTGTGATGAGGTTGGTTAGGGTAGTTAAAACCGAATCCTACTACGAAACTCCGGCCTGTCTTCCCTAGGATATAATCCAACTGATTTTCCGCAAATTTTCTGAAAAAGACAAGTACTGTAAAAGAAGACTGCTCAGTGCTTACACCCACCACTCAAACAATGGCATCGTACCTCTCTTTCGAACAAATCCGAAAGGCAAACATTTTTCTATAGATTGCTTAGTTTTCAAAAGGTGCTAAAATCAAAATGAAGTGTTTTGTACAGTGAAGTCTTGGTTTATCGACAAAAGTTGAACTTTTCTACTGAGGAAATGTCTTGCCAAAAGATAATGACTTTCAAACTAAGGAAGAACGTGTTTCGTGCTTCATGTAAAAAAACAAAAAATTACATATTTTCGCTCTAATATTTGTTAGTTTAAAATGAGCACAAATGAAATTAGGACAAATTGACAATTTTGATAGATTTTGGGAAAGTTTTCAAAAGCAAACAAAAATACTTGGCGTAAACTTTTGTCAGTAAGTTTGCAATTCGATGTCAAATTAAACTAAGCCCTGCTGCACATCTAGAGTATCACGCGTAGCATTAAAACGTGAAAACGGAGCACAATCTGCCACGTGTTTTTGTCGAATGAACGAGAAACTCAAGAGTCTGTTGTAATGCATTGCATTGTTTCCTAAAATTTCTCGAAATCCGGTTCATTTTTGTTCTTGGCAGTAATCTCAGACCGATCTGCCTCATATTATATTATTGTGGAGTGTCTTATGGGAGGAGCGATAGAACATTGTTGTTTTTACTGTAGTGTGTTTTGGTTCATGAAAAATCCAACAATGGCGTTTAACATTTTTTGATGCATCCCAGTAAACAAGCCAAACAACACCTTGTGCCACTCATGCTTTTGTGCTACATTGCACGTTTTTATATGAATTACAATGAACGTCCGCAAAAATTTTTGAAATGAACAATTTGCTTATTCTTTTCAGGTTGCTGACAATGCGATGCAATTGGACGTTCACAAAACGCATCACCCTTCCTACACCACAAAGAAAATGCCCTATGTTACGGCAACAGCTACAAAAAATGCGCTTCGTTGTCGCATCAATGCTTCTTTTTCACTCATGCTTCTTTTCATGCAGTATAAAACACGTGGCTTACCACTATCAGCAGTCACTGTCTCGCTGCATTACCTGCCAAAGATGTCTGTGTTTTAACAGTCACATGCGCCAAAACGCCTACTACCGTAATTTGAAGAGAACATTTGAAGATTCGTTGCCATTTTATTGTTAGGCAATAAAGACCAACAGTAGAAAAATCTGCTCGCAAGTTTCGCAACCACCCTCTGCAGGCAAATGAATGGACACGAGTGAACTGCAAGCTCATCACTGCATGACACCAGAACAGTGAACCTGGCTCTTATGCAGTGTGAGTGTCATACCGGCAAATAAACTGCCAGTGCAAGAATTGAATCAACTAATCGTAATTAAGCTGCTGATTTCAGCTTTTCTAGAAATGTTTGTCTCTCAGACCCAATTTCCAGGGGGGTAAACGCCCATGTGGATTACCATACTACTCTTGGATGAATGCATCACCAAACAAAAAAGATATTTCAACAATCAAAACCTCATCTAGAAAACAGAGGATATGATGGATTGCACTGCGTCATTCATTTAATCAAAATATGGAATCAAAGAACAAGTCACACAGATATTACTTCCTTAAAATCAAAACAGGGTATAAACGCTTATTCTATAAAAAAATTCACCTTGAATCATTATTACAGAGCATGTGCTAATCCATTTTAGTTTATTGGAACCTGCAAAACCTTGTTAACTACTCTGATTTGTGCTAATTTGTTGCAGTGACGGATAAAATCTTGCTGCAATATGTAATGGACGTGAAGCAGTTATTCTTTTTCTTGTCATATTTGAAAAAATGTGTGCTTGAGCAACACTCTTTGAGTTTCTTTCCTTCAGCAAAGCAAGCTGCATTTAACAGAGGACAATGACGTTTTTTACTGGATTGCTGTTATCAATTTAGGAATAATACAGTAATGCGGTATAATCATTACTAAATTATGTTGTCGGGTGCTAGCACAGCATGAAGCCATCAGGCAATTTTAGTCACCTCAACAAGTTTTCGAAAGCGTTCTTGCGACAGTCCAAGCAACAAAGATTGTCGATTTTTCCCGATAATGAAACTGAATTACAATGTCACGTTAACAAGCACAGGGGCTCATGTGCTTGCATCGACAATTTATTGTTGGCGTTGAACACTGTGACACATATAGATAAAATGTGTTGACCAATTTCTCGGGGCCTTTTTTCCAGAAGTGACCAGGGCTAAAAGTTTGAGAACACCAGTCATAACCACTAGCTTCGCATTTCACTTCATGTAAGTTCAGATTAAACCCAAACCCTATTATATTGTATAGCACAGTAAAGCGTGTAAACTTTGTAAGAAGCACATAATACTGTAGGTGCTAAGCACGAGTGGGTGTACGATTAATAAAGCGGAGCTTCCATATAGTGGAGTAAACTCTTTCGTGCATACCGGTATTTCAGCTTCTGTGCATCTGATAGAGTTGGGAGCTTCGAAGCAGTCAAACACACAAAGGCTGCATTGCACGCGTACCGTGTGGTTCCCCAAGAGTTGGCGAACAAAAGACCCTGAGGTGTATATCTAGCTCCTCCACCTGGAAAATAAAGCAACGCAAGCTTTCACCGAGTTTTCACTAAAGTTATAATTTTTTAAAGATTCATGAAAACGATTTGGGTAAATTGTACACCTTGAAAACCTTTTCCCTTTTCATCGATAGGAATGAGTTGCTTCCACCTTATCATGCTATTGACAGTATCAAACCGCAGCTACAAAAAAGTGACGTTGGCGTACCGTGAACCATTTCGCTGTGGCTCTAACCTTGAAATTTCTCACTGTATCTGTTGCTGTGCCTGATTCACGAACAAATGACTTGCGTTTGTGTTTACCATAGCAAAGTACATCATTTTACTTTAAATCTGCGATCAGTACGTGGATCACTTACTTTTGTTAAATGTAACTGTCCCCCTCTTTGAATTAAGTCGTTTTAGAAATTCCATTTCAAACTGCTTCATAGGATTTAAATCCTGGTGACTAAACATGCTTGCGACCATTTCAAATTAGCACATTTGAACCAGAATGGACTTGTCACCACGGTGAACTCGAGCTGATTTCGTCGTTTACCCAAAGTATGAAAACAATGAGCCAGTTTTTGAATTTTTATCGCCTCACATGGTCAGAGCTGCTTGTGCACGCACTATCGTTCCATTCGCAATGTACTTCAGGCAGATCATGTTTAAAACTCAATTTTAAATTCGTTCAATCAGTCGCACCAGGTTAAAGACGCAATTTTAAACATCTGTATAGATTCCGTTAGAGGAGTACGCACAAACCACCCTTTCCAGTATAGCACTGACCTGGCGCCTGATAATCGCAGAAACTGACCACGGACTGCGTGTAAGTCTTCGCAGCAGCCAGAGCTCCGTTTGCCGCCGCACTTTTTGCAAGCAGGACTTGGACTGGAATTGCCTTGTTGTCCCAGGATACCTCGTCGCGGGAAGAACTCAATCCGAACTCTTGGTTAAAAGCTCCCGCTTCCGCGAGGTAGCGCGCTTCTCCAGTAGCTTCGTATAGCCAGAGAGCAGCCCACACTAACTCATCTTCGTAACTGCAGAGCGCCAGGGATAAATAAATAAGCAAATAGATAAATGAAAGGCTTATAGCAACGGTTGGCAATGTGAAAAAAGCGGCGCAACAGTGTGTAATAATACTGTACTAGATATATAATCTTGTTTCAAACGCTATCAGATACAAAACGTATAATCTTGCTTCAAACGCTATCAAATATATAATCTTGATCAGGGTTTTTTTAAAAGGAAAATGTTAGGAACCCGGTATGATCTGTAGGGACCCGATTTCTCAGATTCTAGGGACCCGATTTTCTTTGATTTTAGGGACCCGATGGTAATTATCTCTGATTCTAGGGACCCGAAACCCTAAAACGCCTTAAAAAACCCCTGATCTTGATATAATTTTGCTTCAAATGTTATCAGATATATAACGTAATATATACAGGTTTGCTTTACTTTAGACATTGACTGACGATAGATTGGGAACAACACTCAAAATTCAGCGACTGTGAAAGTGCGCACGATAGTCATCTAATTCATATGCAACTAAATCTTCGACAGTGAGAATAAGGCATTTTCAAACAAGAGGCAATAAAGACTAGATTAATCCATTATCTTCCACTTTTATCCGCTGTTGCCCACCACCAATAATCCATTATACCATAAAATCCTTTGTACAGTAGACGAATAGCAAAAATTAAACTTTCATCAAATTGATCTACCTATTTCGGCTTTGCACTGGGAGAGTAACAGGTTTTTGATAAGTTCTCTTTTCTTTAGCTTGGCGATTTCTGCAGCACTACCCCATCTCATGTGTGTGCGCGTAAGTTGGCGCAGGCGTGAAGGACCACCGGAAAAACGGGACATAGCAGGGATTTTCTCCCTTTTCTTACACAGGGCGTAACGGGACTACGAAGGGCCTATTTCATAAAAAAAGCAAAACCGATATTGATAGAGCATACTGTACAGAAATACAACGTTACAAATAAAAGGGATTTAATTTCATGATATATCAACATCAGTTTAAAACTAATTTATTGCAACATGTGGCGCACCTCTCAAACCTAGAATGATTCAGCCATCATTTTTCCATTGCTCAATTTGCGCAGAACACGTAAAAGAGTCAAACATTCACGATGCGTTTGCAATTCTATGATATTAAACACTCAAGGTGGTTAACCGTTTTGACCTTTTAATTGATTTGCAACAACGTAACAATGAGTTTCACGCTGCAGTGAGTAATTTTGTTTATTTTCCGCTCTGTTTTCCAAAAAAACAAAACAACAACAAGATGTTTAAATTGCTGAAGTACATTTCTGAATTTTCGCAGCAGTACGGGCTGTCAAAGGTTGACTTATAATATCAGAAAAACTCATAATTTCCAACGATTTTTACCACTGCCTTCAGTTTCGAAGAAACACCCACCACCACCCTTATTTCTACACTTCGCCACACAGCTTTGGGTGCATAAGCTTTTAATTGCGTTGCCCCCATGACTGTTACTGAACAACGCCAGTATTTAGATAAAGTGAATTTTATTTCGCTTACTATTGATACTCCGAACAGAAACGAGCAAGGACGCCGGACAGCGGTGATCATGACGGAGGCATTGCCCCCTTGCACTTTCATAAGAAGGCAACGGGAATGAGGTGCCTTTTTATAAGAGCCATAGGTAATTTCATGGTTTATCAAGAGTGACTTGAAACAAATTTGTTGGAGCTATTCGCACGCCCAGAAACTTCAGAATAGTTTTCCATAATTTCTGTTATTATTTTTGAAGTCAAGATTGTCGCTGATCAGAAACAAGCATTATCGGTAACGAATTTTTTGTTTTTCAAAGTGTTCATTGCCCTCCACTCTTTTACTGCCCCCCTGCTTTACCGCTGTTCCGGGGTCCTTGGAAAAGAGGTAAAATTATTCGTTGTGGTTCGCTGCTTTTACCTGATGTCGGTGTGAAAGGAAAGCTTTTAGAATTTAAATCGCTTCAGGTGAAACTGCTCCAATACTTAGCGAAAATAGCTACATACTACAAGCAAGATATGAACCACATTTGTCTGATAAAGCTCGTTGTTCTGAAGCGTCCCGGTTTCAATCACGAAAATATGGTATGCCTAACTAAACCAGATTTCGATATGGTGACGCGAAGGCCTGTTAGAAGGCTTAGGGCTATGTCAAGCACTTCTTTCTTGCTCTTTATTTCCAACATGTTTCTCTGTTATTTGGCTCGCTGTGAAAAACGGTAGGCAATTGTGCTGCTTTTATCATATCCGATTTCGGACTAACGACAGTAAAGCCAGTGAGAAAAGCCACCCAGCAGCTGGAAAGACCAAAGGTACTTTCGCCGCTCCTCCCGTCTTCTCTTTGTTTTCAAAACGTTTGGTGCTTGCTCACCTGTCACTCTGCGTCACAAGGAAAAGGTTATCACAGGTGCAAATTGCGCTCTCAACTGTTTCAGAACTTTAAGTGCTTTTAGCGTGTTAATCGGCCATTCTGTTAATGCACAATAACCGAAGGAGGCGAAGAAAATGATTTGGTCGTGGGTTTGCTTGCAAACTTAATTTCAAGATGGTCCTTTCAAGAAACGATGGGCATCGTTAGAAGGGGTCGGGCAACCCCGAAGCTAACAAGCCAATCACCACCTGAAAAAGGTTTCGGTTCCGTGCGCCATTTTCAAAATAGCAACTATTGGCGGTATCCTTGGTTCACAGGCACTGAGGAGCATGGTAGATTATGTTGCAGGGAATGCTTGTTGTTAGAACATTACGTCAGTAAAAAGTATTTTTAAGAAATAGAGTTGTTTCATCATGTCAATCTTGCTGCTTTTGTCGTGTGCTGTGTGCAGATGTGGCTACAATGGCAGGAAACGTGTTGAATCACGGGATGTGGGTTTGTTGTTAGATTAGCATTTGTTCTGGATGCATGTGCTGTCTGTCGTGACATGAGTTACTGTATTATTTCTGGATAATACTGATGGCTTCCACAGCTATACTGTTGTTAATAAGATATGAAGAAAATTAGGCAGAACCAAATGGAAGGTTTAAGCGTGAAATTCACCGACCACCACTGCGAAACCAATGCCTTTATTTTTAACGTTTTTTAAACTAGCCCTGCAATAATAATTATTTTTATTCATGGTTAATCAAAAAGCTTTGTCAGCCACGTCAACAATGCCGAATGCGAAAATACGCGTAGTGGGGAATAAGGATTTTAACAACTGCGTTTGGTTTTTCAAAGAGAATCATCGTCAACTTTAGATACTTTTCAATATTTTCTGATTCTCCCACGTGAGAAACCCTCAGCGTCTACATGCGCTGAAGAAAAGCGGAAGTGGACAGCATTAAGCCGGAAGTTGTCGGAACACAGTTAAAGCCGGAATGCAAACGAACAGTAGTTCATAGTTACGGTTACAGATGAAAGCTCGACCTGGATCCAAAATTATAAAGATGAACACAAGTCCACATTTCTGAAACCAGCATCTATCGTGAGGTCATGTGGCCCAAGACGAAATTCCTAACGTTGGCAAAGTTACAGTTTCATTTATTTTTAATCATCTGTTTGCCTATCCCAGACTCACAGCTCACAAGACTAGTAATAGGCCTACACAAGAAGTATGACAAACATTATTCACTACACAGTACCGAGCATGTGCTTAAATATTTTCACATAAGCAATACAAGAGGAAAATAAACATTTGAGAAAATGCGCCTGCGACAGAATTTCACATAATCATAAGTAAATATTTAATCATAACAACACTTGTCCGTTTTGAGTTTGCTAAAATATCGTGTGCAGATTTGCAAAGTTGATAAATCATTGAAAATTTCTCAAATGTTACATTGACATTCTTTTTTGTTTAGCTTCTATTTCATGGCGGCGTGTTGGAACAAATGATCAACCTGCAGTGGAGATACTGTACAAGGATACAGTTTTATATGAATTGGTAAGCAAATGTTTGAACCAAACTATGGTTTCTGAAGGCAGCATCAGCTCCTGCGTTATCTTGCATCTGAAATACATATCCGCAGTCGTTACGCTAGCACAATGAAACCGCTGTCACTTACGCTGTACGGGTGGTTTAACGATAACTTTGCCTCGAGAAAACCTTTTCAACTACAGTACTTACGAGCTGGAGGGGTAATAGTCCAAAGCAGCTCGAATGGAAAAGGAATATACACCGCGGAAGTTCTTTGCAAAATCATAGAGGTCGCGTGCGTGGCTTATCAGTGTTTGCACGTACTTGTCATCTGTAAAAGTTCGATTTCATTTGCTTGTCAGTCTATGATAAATTATCGGCTTCACTTTCAAAAGCAGAGAATTTGACTGTAGTGATGAACAATGTTTCCACTTGTAATCGCTCCATGCAGCTCCATACAAAAACACCACAGGAATTTTTCATAATTTAAAAATGCACCATTCATTTACAAAAGAGAAAAATTGTTTCGAGGGACTCGAGCAGATAGAAATATCAAAGTGATTTATAGTTAAATATAGAATCGCACCGTGTCGCACGCTATAAGTACATGCACTGCATCATTGCAAAAGAGCAATGGTCCGGAAATACCGAAACGCTGAAAAGACAAGCTTGAAATCGAAAAAAATTGCAAAAATCAAAATCAGAACTTACTTCTGTTGCTACCTGTGGCAAGCCACACTTTGGCAGTTGCAGCTAAAGCTGCAGCAGATTCGCCCGCTAAGTCTGAGCCAGGGTTTTTGTTGGTTATGTTGTAGCAAGGTCGAACAACGGACATGTCTTGAGGGGCGCGCCAGAAAGAGTTCTCGTTGTTTGCGTTGCCGACCTTAACAAAACTTGGCTGGCGCATAATTGCTCACTTGTACTGAGTTCCGGGCCTCAACTCAAAACTCAAGCTTGAAAAACAGTGAAATTCTTGCAAAGAATTGGCAGCGTGATTCTAAGAGTTGGCTAGTCACCACAAACGGCAAGTCACTCGATCACCATCGGACCAGGTGGCTAATTGCCAACAGTCTTGACTTATTTTGTACTTCCCAAATAAACACGCAAGGGTGCCATATTCAGTACATGTAAACACGCGTATGTAAAACTTGTAACGTGGTGTTGAAACCGTGGCCGCCGATTCTCTTTTCTTGTTAAAAAGAAATATCAATACAATATTTGAAGTGAAGCAATGATTGATCTCAAAAACCGAAATACTTACAAACAATCTATTATCTGCAAACCGCTTTTTCATTAGCCTAGGTAATCTTTTCACCAATATAGCGGATCGCCAGTGAAAATTTTGCTTACCTGGGCTACAAACTTGTACTTCGATACATGTGCCTTTACGATGAAGTCTGCTCCCCATTTCAGAGCTTCTTTAAGAAACCGCGTCTCAACTGCGTTCTCGTAAGCACCTTGAAACTCCAAGAAACCCCACGCCAGCATTGTTAACGCAGAAGCAGTTGGAAAGCCGTACTTGATGTAATCACCAGCTAGTGAATGAATACGAAATAGGAGTATGACGAAATGGCCTACTTATCAGCTGACCCATCTGAGTAAATTTGTGAATGGGAAATTTTGCTACAGATCAACGAAATTTCACAACAGTTTCAAACGGTACGCTTGGTTCAAACTGTACAACAGAAAACGCAAGAGAAATAAAAACGAAACGAACGTTTTGCTTTTACAGTCCAAACGTTTTTGAGCTCAATATTTATTAAACATGGAAGGACTGCCCCAACTCATAACGTCCGTCATACAAAATCGCATTTTCTGGTCTTGTTATAATCTACTAGTCCATGATTGCAGTTAAAAGTGACTAGCATTGCTACGCATTAGACGCGCTGTAAAAAAAACGCGAAAACATCTAAATGACTTTTTTGTTCCACCGAAAGTACTTTCATCACACAGAAATATTCGCTTCTAATCAAGACCTCTCGCTGCTGCTTTATCAGGAAAACGAATTAAATATTTTTACAAGGACAGAATGTTTAAACCGATCTTGCAGCGTTTTTCCAACAACCAACAAAGCGGTTGTGTATTGGTTGCAGCAAGGGATGATTATTATCAGTTTATTTCAAGCAAACATACACACGTAGTATCCTCCAGATAGATCTGCTCCACCGCAATCTGAACCGTCCCGCAAGTGGGCGCTCCTGCGCCAGATTACTCTGCCATTGTTTCCCAAATTACCAGATCGTTGCGCCTCGAAGAACAACAGGGAGTTGTGGATCAGCTGCAAAACCAGACTACAGCACTTGGTAAAAGGATTTTTAGCGAACTGTAAAACGGGTTAGTTGAATAGGGCAACAGAACTTCATTTGTAGTTTTTAAAGGTTGAGAGCCGAGGTTCATGCAGCAAGTTCCGTATTCCTTCCTAAATTGTTACACAGTTATTTTACATTATAGGTCATAAGCATTAAGCAGATCAAGAAAACAAGTTTTGTTCGAAAATTGGCATACTCTATTGTTTTTCTAGCGTATAACTTTATAAAAATTTTTGAACGCATTCCTTGTTAAGGCTTGTTTGGTGACTAGAATATCTTTTAAGGTGCCCAGGTACTGTGGAAATCCAATCTTATGTGGAAAAAATACGCAGCAAAGTCTTCGAACCAATCAAGTTAGTGCGCGACTTACAACTGTTGCAACACTGTAAAGAAAAAAAAAATTATTTGTAAAAGTGAATACAAAATATTCAATTGCAAAATGAAGAAAAAAATATTCGGTTTCAACAATGGTTTCTATAAAAACACTGTTTGTGCTTTCAGGAATCGACTGTTTCTCGAGAAAAGCCTTTGGTTCCTCGTTTTTCGTCAGACTTGCGTAGAACGTTTGTTTGCATCTTGGCTTTTTAACATACGCGCCAGGTTTCGGTTTCGAGTAGGCCACTGCCTGTGGTTTCCTGCATTTTTTTACAGTCTCAAAAATTATTCCTCACTAATAAAAGCATGCAGGCAAACGGCAAAGAAACTCTTCACACTATAAGGTTCGATTTTTGGTCACGCAAAATGAACTTTTCGTCGAAACTGCTCTTACATAAACGAGATTGCCCATACTGCGTAAGAAATGTTTACGAAATCCGAACTTATAAGAATGCCAAAGTTAGGACACCGCACATATTCATATGTCTGCCACAAATCGAGGGAGTAGTAAGTGACTGTTTCTTACCAGGTTGTAATTGTAGCTCCGTCTCGGTATAAATGCCGGCCTTTTTATCGCATGGTGTCCGGTAGACAGTGTAGCTAGTGTTGGGTTTGGCGCGGTAATCGAAGTTGTTGTTGGGACACTTATCCCTTCAAAAACGCCTCTCGATAAAGTTTGCAGAGTTGGTGCAGTGCACCAAAAAAACATTAAATCAGCAGTATAGAGAAAACTTTTAGTTCATCTCATTTCTATTCTGACGAATAGCGACTTACAAACCTCACTGATTTCTTTCCAACATTCTTTAATCGTTTTATGACAATGCACCAGATCTGTGCGCGCGCACACAAACGGGGTGAATCACGAATCTATCATATCCAGGGCACACGCACGCAAAACGCAATGACGGGATAACACAAGCCAGCACGTAGAGCTGATGGATTCAAACCGTTCGCCTGTGGTGGTGACCAGTTACTTGAATGTTGATAAATACAAAATTGTTTCCTGAATCCTCAAAGACAAACGTGATCAACAAATGTGTGGCAGTGTCACGTATTTCAGCGGAATTGATATGCCACAAAAATGTCTGCACTCGTGCTCTGTATTTGTACAACAAATTCTGCAAAAACATCTCTTTGTTTGAGTGCTGCTAGTTGAGGTTTAGGATCAAAATTGATTTAAATTCTTATCGAACGTTGTATTTATCACATTGCCTCTTAGCGAAGCAAACAAACGCTGAATTTAATGCTTTCGGTTGATTTGAAGTGTTGAAATACATGTAAGGCAAATCATGCATTTTTGTGGCATAAGATCTCAGTTTGCTGTGAAGAGTCACAGCATGCAAAACACTGGTTTTATGCCTCTGTCGAAAACCAATGGAAGCGTGTTGATTTCAAGTGCAAGCAAGGGCAAGCGCCTTACCTGGAAGACAGTAAGTCATCTTGTGCATGTTTTTGTATCGAGCGACTGGTTTGTTTTTGTTTCTTTTCCCTGTGCGAGAGTCAGCGCACCAGCAGTTGCCCATGTATTTCCAGCATTGAATAAGGCTGAAACGATTGCTGTTAAACCTGGAGCACTGGGG
>Ga0210059_1001115_pt1 | contig 39206 bp, 23 predicted proteins | sample Ectturendosymbi2_FD_188042 | JGI IMG/M metagenome (GOLD analysis project Ga0210059, IMG submission 188042) | Ecteinascidia turbinata endosymbiont from Florida, USA - Sample 2 (SPAdes) (version 2) | ecosystem: Host-associated > Tunicates > Ascidians > Unclassified | place: Key West, Florida... | reverse complement strand
AAATTTGTTTGAAGAAACGCGGTCATGGAACTTGTAGAGAAACGAGAAACGAATCCACGGGTGCGAAACCTGAAGTGTTGTCGCGAGTGTTATGCTTCGTTAATCTTGATTGACGTGAGTGTCGCGAGTCAAAGGTAATCGCGATTGTAGACCTTAGGCATCCTCCGATTTTTTAATACGTTCGGCGAGGATGCTCATAGGCGCCTTCGGCTACGATAAGATCCGATGGAAGCAGGAGCTTTGACTTAATTACTATAAAAGCAATCAAAAATAAACAAGTAAATCGAAGACCAGCCCGTGTTTTGCTGGTAACTGCGTCCGCTTCTGTGGTGGTAGATCGAGAGTTCGACTCTCGGCCGTCTGTTGCAAAGACCTTGCAAATTGGTACAGCAGCCTTCTTACCAGGCGCACGGTGTGCGGATGATCTGCTGGGAACCCACCCAGAACACAAAAACAAACCAGAATTTGTACATACTCGGTCGTGGCGCTACAAGACCACTGTAGTTATAAAGCGCCAGGAACAAACTACCATGTCAAACAAGCAACTCGAAAACAAGATTGAGATGATTGTGAAAAGAGGTTTTAGGATTGTCGAAAACCAATTTTTTTCCAGAAAACCAATTTCTTTGCATGATTAATGCATATGGCAACCAAGAACGAATGATCACAAAAATGGTATGTAATGAAAATACTGAACTGGTATAAAATCTGTAAAATGAGGTGGTTATTCTGCATTGCTCACATTACGTGAAGAGTCAAAACACCCACGATGACGTACGAAGTTAGTAAGAGCGTTACATTAGTTCCCGATTTCCTTTTGACGTCAGGGGAAAATTCTGTGCCACACATATACTCCTTGGCACTCTTTCATTCAAAAGCAGAACTCAATTCATCTTAAAGCTCGAGTCGTCATAGTGAAGGACGAGAGGTCAAGCGACCTATTCATAAACTGTCTCATTCACTGCCCCAAATAGACAGACAATTGATAATGTTTACTGCATTATAATGTGATCATTGTTATTGTTTATTATGGCGTGTGTGTAGATTTGTAGAATTGAATCTTAAGTACTGAACTTTGCATTCACCCTCGTGTCTTTGCGGCGAGGAAGCTAGCGTGCGTTAATATACTGTTAGTGTCAGTTTAGGGGTGTCAGATTTTGCACGCCTGTATTTTGCCACCCATCGGTTATTTGATTTAAAGTAATCTTATTTTGCATTCTTGATATTGTCCCTTTATTTCTAGCTTTGAGTGTTCTTGATTTCTTTAATTACTTTATATATTGCTTGAATTTCTGCGATGTCGTGGCTAGTTTTAGATTGTTTGTGCTTTTATACTGAAATTCGTTGCGCATTTGAGATGTATTTAAATTATCTATTGACCGGAAAGAGCCTGTTTATTGAATGCATTCGTGTTAATGTCCATCTCGTAATACTGAGAAAAACCTTTATAAAGGAAGCATTAGCAGTTGAGAAATAAAACCACCAAAACTCTCTGCAACATTGTTCTTGCAGTTTCGAATTCAGAATAGAAGGGAACAAAATAATAATCTTCATTATTTAAAGGTGACTTAATCAAACGAGCGATAAGAAACAACTCTAAACATTATAAAACAAGTTACTTCTCACTCATCTTCCAACCAGCATTTCGTTCCCGGTAGGTTACGCAAGCAACAACCTTGTAACAACTCTTGAAACATTTCACACTTTCAGCAACTTCTGATGATTTTACTGCTTCTACAACATGATGTCACAGCCTGAGTCTGCTTCTCGGGCATGTTCACGTAGGTACAGAAGCACAATTGGCCTCACCAACTCTTTTTGGTAGAATTCTTTCAAATAGCCGATCCATCATAGTTTGCGTAATCGATGAAAAAACACTGTATGTAGGACATGTCTGCAGCACCTTGTGAAGTTCAAATGCTTCTAATGGAAATAAACGTAGGGAATTCAGTATGTCCTAGGTAGCAGTTGACGATTAGGTTGTCATAGGACCTAGGTCAAGCCCGCAACCAGTGGAGGCAACCGGTCAATTTCACCCCCGAAATGAAAAAACATGTTTAGTTGTTAAGTAGGCTACAACAACAAATTACAATCACTTTACTCCTCCGGAAATATCAGCATGTTGCGGCCCTGACCTTGGTGGCACTTGTCCCGGTGGCTGTAGTCCTAGAACCGGTTTTTCGTGGTCGACAAAACAACTGTGGTTGTCATTTGCAAGACATCTTGAAATTTTGTTGGGATGTGAAAATTTGTCTGTGGTGCTACGGCTGCTAAGGCGAAAACCTCACTGGGAATACTGTGAAGCACTGCTTCAATCATTTCATGGCATTTTCTTTAAAGTTTCGTGCACTGTTCTATTGTAGTGACGCTAACAACGGTTATGATCCGAAAGAAAAGCAGATAGCTAAACATGAATATTGACAAGTGATTCACAACGATCGTGTTTCTACTAGCAAGAAACCGAGCAATTTTGGCCTTATGCAAACACTTTGAACTGAATTTGTACAAACCTGAGCCGGTATTTTGGCAACCTAACCACCCTCACTGCCCTAAAAGTCAAAAAAATCTCAGAAGAACTTTAACCATTTACACAAGTTGTGCAAAACACTAGGGAAATGACCATATGGAACAGGTGAATACATTCCTATAGGGCCTGCAGAACGTCTTATTTTCAAATCGCTTTTAATTAAAAAAAGCCTGTTATCAATTACCTAGTAAACATGGACTCAGCCTATGGTAATCAGCCACGTTTTTAGACTGCAAGCGACAGTCGGAGCAAGAACCATTTTGAAAAATTAAAATTCTTGGGTTTTTGAAAAATGAAAACTCTTGGATTAATGCTTACTTACAGAGTGCACTGAATTGGACTTTGCTTGTTCTTGGGTTTTATTTTTCACGAAAATTGGTGCTAGTATTTGCAGAAGCATGTTTTTGGTCCCATTTCTATTAAAAGCGTATGTTGTCCGAACTGATACCAATTTACTTCTATTGTTTGACATTTGAGGATAAAAGAGACTTTTACAAAAATAGACTCTATTCAGTGGACTCAGCAACTAACAAAAAACTTTTCACCATGTTAAATCGCTGTCTGTTTTCATTATACAGATAACACTAGTTCAAGATAACAAAGCAGACATCGGCACTCACTTTTCATTTGTAAATGCATAAACTTGAGGAATGCTGTTTTGGAAAAAATAAACTATGGGCCGTTATTGTGTCCCACCTAAATTTAACAACAAATTCTACATCGCAGAAATGTGCTGATATGGTCGACTTATTGGTATTTCCAAGTGAAAGTGACTCGTTTGGACTTCATAAATTAGAAATGAAGAGCAATAATAAATCCACCGTGGTCTTGATTGTAGGCTATTTTAAGTTCTTTTTGCCTTTAACTTATTCCAAAAATAATGTGATATCTAGCTGAAAGAAATTTGACTGCCATGTAAAAACATTGTTTTGAGAAACAGCTTTCTTTCATAAAAAAATAAGTCAAACATTGCAATTTCTTGTGTTGTAATCAGATCTGAGTGATAAAAATGGCTGGGTGTTTTTGCAATTGTCTGCAGTTCGAAAGAACAAACCTAAAAAAACTCTTTTTAAAAAACAAAATGCTAAAAGTAACTATTTTTATTTTTAGTTCTTCGCAAAACTCGATTGAGTGACGTTTGAAAAAATGCTTTTACTGTTCACAGTTTTAGGCAGTAGCCTACTTGTTTCATACCGCGGTACAGTGATGAAACAAATTTTTTTCGAGTTAATCTGAAATACTTGCTAAAGACGGATTAATTATCTTTCAATTATCTTTTATGGTGTATGCTTAAATACTCGTCGGTAGTAGGCAAAGTTGCGTTACTAAGAAAGTGTTTCATTGAGAATTAACACGTGTATACCGAGAACATAAATTATCGAAACACATTTGGTCTTAATACTTACAATGTGTATAGTTTTGTTTAAAAAATGTTAAAATTGTGTTTATCAGCTGGAGTATGATCTTAAGCACTGTTTTTTTAAACTTAACCCACAAAATATAATTTTCGAAAAACTTGTTTGTGCATCAAAACCAGCTTTGTTGGTTAACAATCGACACGAGGTGGCGATCGTGCGTAAAACGTAAACATAAACTTCTGACAGCGCCATGAATTCGGTAATTCTCAATTTGACGTCAGTTAACGTCACATGTTTGCTTTTCTGACACATGCGACTTTCAGTAAGAATTTTATGGTATTGATAACATCGATAACAGAACTGCTGGCTATGCAATAAACACTTCTGCGATATCATGACCAGCTTTTTCTTCTGATTCCCCACTACCAAAACTTTTGCAATTGGTTCCTATCCCAAAAGGAAGAAATATTTTGGGGGTACGAAATATTTTTGCCTGATTTTTCGGATTTTTGCTGGAAAAAAGTGATAAATCACTGCTAATGAGGAAAAACCACCGACATTGACATTAGTGTCTTCCAACACGACGAACAGAGTGTGGCCTCAAACCTTGAGGCAACCTACAGCGATCATATCACGTTTTCAAGGTATACACAAGATCTTGAACATTGGTTCTGTCCATAACAGCAAAAAGAGTTTGCAATTAACTTTGTATACCACTGAAAACAAACGGCAGTAGTAACTTTCCAATAGGCTACAGCCTACTACTTATTTTAAGAACTAGTTGTAGGCTGTACACTTTTGCACTCTGCTTTAGCATTGCAGACTAATGATTCTAAATACGTGTTCTTTGGATGCTTCTGTGCTCTAAACGTCGCAATACTGTTCATCTACGGTGGCCGTACTTTAGCTTCCCAAAATGAGACTTTTTGCTACCCAGTTAGTTAAAGTTTTAAATAGTGATAATGCTAATTTTTTGTGTATCCCAAATTAGTGTAATGGTTACTTTACAAATGTCGCAATGTCGCGATAGATATGCGCTATATTCTGGTTTAATCAGAGGAATGCTGTAAACCCTCAAATGGGTGAGTGGTTCTCTCCGCATGTCATTTTTTGGTAAACTTTACCACAGAAATATCCAACTGTCTTGACTGAGCCTTTTTCTAGCACTGGGTGCCCATTCACACTTCAATTTATAGCTCAAAACTACCAGTTTTATACCAAAACCAGAACATGTCATTTCATCTCCACGTGAAAGAAATATTTGCACTAATTTTTCAAAAAAGTTATGAAAACTCATAGACAACAACAAAGTTGTTGTAGATTTGAGTAGTTCTTAGTTATTTTCTCCAAGAATGTATTTTAATGATGAAGGTGCATGCCCTTTGTAGTACCTTGTTAGTGGTGGAAGACGTAATACGTCTAATGATAGTGTCGAACGCAAATTTACCACAGCAGCATTTGCATTGGCATTGAAAGATCTGCAGATCCTGAACAAACTTCAAGCGAGCTTCCATGTTAAAAGAATAAAACAAAACAGAAATAAAAATTTGGAGATACAACTAACTGCTTTAAAAATAGCAGTGCAAGGAAGTGAAACTATGGTATGTGAAAATATACCTTACTGTTAAGTTAACTATACAATTCATCTCTGCTTCGTTTACCCTAAGAAACTGACTGGACTTTGAGGGCAGTTTCCACGTTCACAACAGCATGGATCCAGCTGGTAATTATTATTAAAATTATTGTGGTTCAATAGATACTTTTAACGACAAGGCTTCGTTGCGCCACGACTGGTTATTTGCTTTTACCTTTAATGTATTTTTCTCCTGCTTGGTGAGTATATTCTACTACTCCCAATTAAGGTTAATTAATGTTTTTGGTAAAGCCTCAAACTCAGACAAGAAATGGTTAAATGCAGGAAGTTTTTCCATAAATCGACAGGTAGTTCCACTTCAAATTCAGCATTGCCCCGGTATGAAGGATTTTTGGATCGTCTGCGTCAACCGGAAATCCAAATTTTACTTTCCGCAGCGTCAGTAATTCATTGAAAAATATCAATTGGCCTATTATTTGGCCAGGAGTGCCTTTTCTATTACATCAGCAAGAAACGCCAGAAATAACAATGTTTCCTAATGTGAAATGTGGTCTACTTTCTGCTTCGTAGGAGCGATCCATATAGGAAGTTTCACAGGAAGCTTTAGTTTGCTTAGTCCTTGTAAACGCTGACATACTTTATCCGCTGCAGAGTTGCTTCCTGAGAGCAATCACAACTTGGAGCATCAATTTTTCGCGACATGTCTGACTCGATTGAATCTGAAACATCCTAAACGGTTTGGGGATGTACTGCTTAACCATCCAAATAATGTTCCAGCTGCACTTCCTCAGGAGCTTTTGCTTAATTGAAATGTAATAGCACAGTACGTTGGAATGTCCCGTATTCCTTCCTGATCCTGTTCACAAAACTTACTTGAGGACAACTTTTAATGCCCTCCGAAGAAAGATCAGCTCAAACATTGTAAATGACTCATTTGACACCGGTTGGCTGTAGTAGGGCAGCCATAGCCTAATGGAAATAGTTGAACCATCGCCTAAAAAAGCTATGGGCCAACAAGTCTTTGACTTGAAAAATGTTGCCACATGTCTTCACAAGGAGGTTGCCATTTTGGAAGTGTTCTTTACGTAGTTGGAAAAGACAGATTTGTATGTTGATTCCTTCAGACCTCTTTGATACTTGCGTTCAAACTTGTGATCGGTTGAGTGTTTGCACATGTCTGAATAATGCAAGCAGGTGCTAATGTTGTTAAAGGTGAAATTTGCTACTTCTCATTGCTGGCTATCGTATGTAGATCGGATATGTCACTCTGACCTGCATGGAAACCACATATACGAATTGTGCAGCGTTTGCGAGATTTCAGCACAGGTGTACGATCTTGTTGATGAACACGTGTTTTTTCCAGAACATGCAACGATGGACTGCAACGCACTAAGACAGTCTGTGATTATCTTGTGGGTATGGATACAAAACAGAGAACTAAGCATCCCAAACAATTCTGCTCTGGTAGACGGGGCATACTTGTTGATTGTGTATGTGACTGACTGTCGGTCGAATATTTGATTGTTCAACGTGTATGCCACAACCTACAAGCGTTGCTGTTTTTGAGCCATCTGTGTACATTTTTGTGTGCGTATAGCATTCGTGCAACTTGGCCAAGAGAAACGGAACTACTGTCGTAGTATCAGCTCTTTGCCTGAACTTCAAAACAGAGAGGTCAATCTTACAGTTGGCTGTTGAAGTAACCAAGTTGGGTATCGGAGACCCGCAGGACAATAACTTTAAGCAAGTCGTCATTTACTGTGTGTTTGGTTAGCATATTGAAGGAACAGAAATTCGATGAGTCCGGAAAAAGGTCCTGCCAACAATCTTGTATATTTGTTTTTACTGAATATTTGGAAAACGTCGGATGAAGTTTATATTTGGAGCTAGGCTTTCGCGACCCGAAGCTGCAGCCTAGGGTGGCAGAATTCCAAGAGGGGGAAACGATTTTTGGCACGGACGAAATTTTCCCTTTGGATGAAAAGGGGCGGCAAAATCCGATAGCCTATGGGCAGCCAGCACTAGAATCCCGGCCCTAAGTATGTGGTTCTTTATATAAAGAGGCATCTCGTTGTACACGTGATGGAGGCAAACTATTGGAGCACTCCGCATGCTACCGGTGCACACTTGTAAAGCCTCGTGCTAGATTTAGCCAAAGGATGTAAATTCTAAAGGGAAAAAATATGCCTCCATTGCGTATTCCACCACCGATCCTGACGATTTCTGGTTTACGTTTCCTGGTAAACAGGATAGCAGCCAGACTTCGATGGTGATATTTTAAAGACCGACCTCATAAATCTTTCACAGAGGAAGTTTGACAGTGTTTTTAAGGACTTTGAAATTTGAGCCACCTTTCCTAAAGTAGAAATCATCCGCGCATGAGGCTGAAGGGAGTAATGCATACTGAAAATACTTTCTTTTGGAGTAACATTCTCAGACACCTTATAACTAACCCTAACTTGGAAGTTATGACAAGACCAAAATGACTGAATGAAACGCATCACTTTCCTATTAGTCCCCAACTTCAGCAATTTTGGTAGAAGCAGTGGCGTAGCTAGAGGTTTGAGCCAGGAGGTAAAAACAACTTAGCTGAAGGGGTCCCACTGACTACCGTAGGGGCCACTAGCCAACACTAAAAAAAATGTTAAGAAATGATGGTGAATCTGGAAGTCGTGGATATCTGCAGTGGGCTAGCTAAAAAAATGAAAAAATCCGAAAAGGAAAAAAACAACAACCTACTAAAAGCCCAAAGAATATTAAATATCAAAATGTCAGCAAAAGGAGTCAAGTTTTTTACATTTAGTTTGCCAGGGGGGCGGCTCGCCCCCCTACCTCCGTCAGTTAAGCCTAAACCGGCGCGGCAGTGCCGGTTCGCTGTCAGTTTTATCCGCAAAAAGGCCCTCGTCAGCTTCCGCTGCTATCTTCTCGTACGCCGTCAGCAGCTTCGTCCACTGTTTCACCTCGCATGTCGTCGCCCACACCGTTAGTTTCCGGGAGGGTGTAGTCAGTGTTAGGGGGGTCTTCGCTTTCGTTGTGTGAGGAAGGGTATGGAGCCAGATCGGAAGTAGATGCCGTGCCTTCCTTGCCATCCGGTAAACGTACAACCGAATAAGTGGAGTTCCCTTCTACAGCTCCACTGCATTGGTCCCTCCTATTTCGCATATGTTGACGAAGCAACACAGTTCCGGGCGTCAGTAGACATGAAGGCGGTGCCAAACCGCCAAACTAGTCATGGCTTTCCGAGGAAAGCGAAGCAGTCTCTCGTGGGGCGTTTCATTAGCCGGCAAGCTGACAAGTGAACGGACAGCGTCAATAGCTTCGGACAACACCTCCTCCCATTTATCTTCAGAAAGACCACGTCGGTGCAACAGTCGAATAGCTCGCCAAATGGTTATGTTGCATATGGCTCTTCGGACCTCAACACGCCGAACCATTCGCACTGGCTGTTTTCGGTAGGATGGTAGACGGGTGACGAGCTGAAAGAAATGCCTCTATAACGGAGAGGTAGCTCCGCGTCTCTTCACTAACAAAGGGAGAACCCCGGTCGCTGTGGACGCAGATAGGGAAACAGAAGGCACAATACAGAGAAGACAGACAAGCAAAACCAGTGCTCGACTTCATATTTTGTATCTTTGATTAGTCATGATAAAATATTTTGTCATAAGAAATTTATGGGTACATGCTCATCTCCTGAAATGCTCCAGGGGTACGTGGTTAGAGAAAGGTTGAGAACCCCTGATCTACAACAACGAGAAGCTAAGGGCACGCTTCTCTCACCAGGCCCTTGAAATCGGCATGGATGGTCCTACGGGCGCGAACGAAACAAAGCACCAGGTGCAACGTTACAAACACACCGGGTTTAGCATTGTAGAGGCGGCAGCCCCAGAATCTTTAGCATTCGAGTCAGATGTCATCATAGGCAACGATTGATCGGGTGATTGGGGCCCATGCAACTAAAACTGAAGCGATGATGAGCTCTGTCAAGGTTATCAGCCAATTCAAAAGCTTGGTTCAAAGTGAGCTCTTCCTTTTCTAGTAAACGTTGACGAATAGCAGGAAAGTGAGTCCATTTACGAAGGCATCACGAGTGAGATCCTCACGATACAAGTCAGTCACATCGGAAAAAGCGCATTCTTTGGCAAGGATGTGTAACAATCCTGAAATCGATCACCGCTATTTTGACGACGGCCTACTAGTAGACCCCAAGCATATATATTATTCTTCCTTTTGACATATAGAGCTTTCAAAATTTTAACGATCCTATCATAGGTCTCTGCTTTTTCGACGTTAGGTTAAACAGCAAGGAAAAGAGAGTTGACTTCGGGATCGTCGTCGCTTCAGAGTTCTTGGAGAGTAGAGATGAAATTTTCCACTGTTCGCTACCAGAAGTACACGCTAGCAGCATCACGTTGCCCAAGTTCAATATGTAGCTCTCATCTCGAAGACGAAGTGACTGCTTGTCCATATGTTTTGCTGATTAAATTGTGGCACACGAAATCTACGAGACGACTTTCATTTGCTATGATTTAAACACAGCTAACGTTGCAGGAACAAATGGCGGTACATCTGGCAACAACAACAACCTGTTTTTTTCGCTGAGACACTTCGGTCATTTGTCCCATAATTGTATTAAAACTCGCCGTAACATCATTGACTTTTTTTGGGCATTATGACCGAATTGGCTTAATTTTTTTCGGTCATTAAAAAAAATTCGGTCTATGAGCGAAAAAACCTAGACAACAATAACACTTCACCGTAATAACTGATTTTTGATTTGATATGGTGTTTTCGATGACGCTTTTTGACTACAGTGGTCTTGTAGCGACATCCGTAATAACAGAACGCCACGGTCGACAGTGTTGCCAACTCTCTCCCACGCTTCTCCGCCAAACCAACTTCAAAATTCCGTCAGGTTCCGCTAAATTTTTCAGCCAACGTATTTTAACTTGATTTTTTCCGCCAGATTACGCCGCTATCAGATGTGTACGGAGTCTTAAACTTTTGACTCCGACTCTACTCCTGCTTCGGCTGATTAAACTCCGACTCCGAAACATTTTTAAGTCTTGGACTCCGACTCCTGCTTAAACTCCAAAGTGAATGCTATAAACATTTGGCAGTGTCTGAACGACCGTATCTGGTTTTCGCTTTAAAAAGAATAAAAACTGTATCAAACCAAATTGCTGACCTCTGCAAAATATGTGGCCTATTCTTTACATGTCAGTTGCTTCTCAGATTAAAGGATTGAGGTGGCCATAATTTTTTGTAACCCTAAATCTTAACCTTTAACCGTAAACCCTGACCCTCAACACTAAACGCTAACCCTAAACCCTAACCTTAGACACTAACACTGAACCATAACCCTAAATGATAACCCTAAACCCTAACCCTAAACACTAACACAAAACCTTAACCCTGAATGCTAAACCTGACCCTAGTCTAAAAGCTTAATTGTAGACGCTTGTCTGCTTTTCGAAATGTTCATCACAAGGGATCCAAAAATTTTGGCATGCAGTCTAGTGTAAATAGGCTACGTCAAAAGAAAATTCAAATACAACAAAGCAGTGACATGAACTGACAATTGTCTAGTCACTTAATTCCCATTCGACCACGTTGACAGTAGTGAGAATTTCTCCAACTCAGTTTTAGATCTGGCAGAAAACTGGATGCGGGATACGGTCTTTTTGTCTTTCGAAACGAAAAACTGGAGATGGTTGTTGAGACATTATTTCAACTTTTTATGTGAGCTAAATTTGTTGGCCAATAGATTTTTAACGTATCACCATGAACAACAAATTGTCCAAATCTTTGCACACATGAAACTCACCAACCTAACCTTGCTTATATTCAAGTTGTTTTAAATTTTTAGACTTCCTGTGAAGTAGTTTTTCACATTTGAAGTTTACATTATAACATGCTTTGTAAAAAAACAACCTGCAATAATAAGAATCAGTAACAAGCAAACTGAACTAATATTCATAAAATGACTCCGGCTCCGCTCTGGCTCCGGCCCTTCCTTAAAAAAACAACTCGGGCTCCCCTCCTATTTTCGAAATTCGTTAAGACTCCGGCCGGAGTCCACTCCGACACTCCGGCTCCTGTACACCTCCAGCCGCTATATGAAATATGTTTTGCATATTTGAATAAAAGATTTTTGTTTTTACGGAAAGTAGAATAAGGGATAAGCTGCAAAAATGCTGGGCGCTGTACGTAAAAACTTAACTGAATTGTTTACCAGTGGTGTGACAAATGTTTTATGATACCAGTGTTGTTTATTTATGCATGATTCGGTTCGGACATTCACCAAGTGAATGTTAATGAAGTAAAAAGCAGAAAGATTGAAATCAAACGAGAAGCGAACTTGAAATAGTGCATTGTCCGCAGCTGAAGGCATGGCATTGTAATTCCGCTAGATACACCGCAATTTGCCGCCAGTTTTTCCACTAAACTTTTTTCGCCGCTGCCGTTCCCGATTCGCCACCAGATCCACTAAATTGGCAACACTGACGGTTATCCCCATTATTCCTCCACTTTTCACCCCAGGAGGCAGCCGGTCTTTGCGCCGGTCAACCATCAACACCGAGAATCGTATAGTTCGGAATTGATGGCTGGTATTTGGCTGTGAGCATGGGCGTCGGAAAAACGGGGCAGGGGAGGGCCTTGGCTCCCTCATGGATTTTGAAAATTTCAGCAAAAAAAAGTTGTTTTCGTAGTTTCGACTGGTAAAAAGCAAATTTTGTCACTTTTGCCCCCCCCTGGAAAAATTTTGGAAAAACCCCTGGTGGCCCCCACCTGGAAAAAATCTTTCCGACGCCCATGGCTGTGAGCTGCATTTCCGGTGTGCAAATTAAATCGGTCATCTCTGTTAACCCTGATAAACACTGTTTGTTTCGGAAGTTTTTGTAGATTTGATCTTGAGTTCCATTGCATTGCAGTGATACATTTCAATTTTCCAAATCAACCAGCAGGCCCATTCTCGCACCGCCAGCATCAGTTATCATTTCAAACAGACTGTCTTGTCCCGCCAGAAGGCACACAGGATCTCCGAATAATACGTTTGATTTATTCGCTTGCTCCGTCATTAATGTCTCTTGGTTATTACAACCGAACACACTGTTAATTCTGCCGCGAGTTAACCCGATTGTTATTCCACCCCACCGTTGACAGTGGAAATTCCCGTCTCTGATGATTGACCTGAATTGTTTACATACTTGAGGGTGTGTTATCTTGGACACTGCTTTGATTATCAACAACCGAATTTCTGGCACATACCGCGGACCTGCTAGCTTGCAGCGGAGTGTTGGTCTCAGCAATTCGGATATTGCGAGGTAAAGCTTAGGGCTGCAAACCATCCTTTATCTCAAAGCACAATCCTTTAATTTCCTCTTTTGTTCTTGTCCTTGTTGAGATTCATAAAAGGACAATAATATGTTCTTTGTTTTTTAAATGTTCCATAAATTACGTTAACCCTGTGAAATACCCACACATACCCAGATTAATCCTTCTTTAAGGCTGGATACATGTGGGCGTTGTGAAGCAATGTAGAAATTCAGATGGCACAAATCCCACAAGAATAATTTGAGAGCTATTGTTTTTAGTTCTCTTTGAATAAATTTGGGGTAAATGCTAAAGTTGCAGATGATTTTGCAACTTCAGGAAAAGCTCAGGTATATCATGCAGTCAAAAAAATCTTTTACACAATTCACTTGATTGTACTACGAAATTACATTCAAAGCTTTACCAGGATTTAAAAACTGAAGCAAAATTATCTCGTGGTCCAACCAAGTCATAGGTATTTGTTACAAATTTTCTTAGCCAAAGTACTTTAGAAGTAGTTACCCACAATTTGAAACAACATGAACCTCCTCTCTTCTTTGGTCTTCAAATTGATGCATCAAATCATGAAAACATATTAAATATTTTAATATGGAAATTGGCACAGTAAATCGCGTATTTTATTTTTTTTTTGAAATGCTGATTGAATAAATCGCTGCGTGAAAAAAATACTATCGAGAATCTACAATCGATTTTGGAAAAAAGCTTTTTAAATGTAGATAAAACAAATTGCAATTTGGAGGAAAACATACACCAATGCCTTCACACTGAATGATAATGTTAACGCTTCAGTACTTGCAATGCTTACATTTTACATAATGTTGTAAGGTATGCTTTGCGAGAAACTTGAACGTGGACATATAAAAAGAAAAAAATCTGGACATCAGCTGGACAATACAAAGTGCTGTCCTATAAATATATCGCCATTTTTCAATCTCAGAAAGCAGATGCGGAACTCTCAAATGTTTTAATTCTTTTGCAGATACAGAATTATTTGAAATTCTTCACCAAATACCTACCCGGTGGCTGTCTCTGCTACCATGCATTGAGAATATATCACAGGCCGTAGTTTGGCCACCCCTGGTATATTAGATACTTGGAAAGCTTTATGCTCTCATTTTGAGCAGACCAACTGATTGCTCGAAACCATTGATCAAACTTCTTGCAATTGATGATGATCTAACAGAAATTCCACAATGTATCAAAGTCTACTTGTTCTTGTAGCATAAAATGGAAATATTGAAGGTATCTGTGCATGACTTTGAGAAAAATGAAGCTTCCGCAGCTGATATTTTTAATATTTTGGCTGCCCCATTCTCAGTGTGTGATCCATCCAAACCATTTTCTGTTCGACCTTGAAGTTAACTACCCACAACATGAAATGCTTACTTTTTGTCAACAAGAACTCCTAAACATATCGTTTGTGAAACGAAAGACCTTTTCTTATTCACCCAGTCTTTTTTACCCACTGGAACACATGTATTTTTCCTGTCCTTTATCGCAATTTGAAAAAGCTGGCAACTCTATAGATAGAAGCTGGTACAATCTGCATTTATGTTCACCTCCCTAATTGGAGCACCTTTCTGTACCTTTGCAATACCTGCTTACAGCATATGACCAAAGCGACTGCACTCGAAGCAACGGACAGGCTTCAGTATCTTCTTTCGGACCTTCGATAGCAAGCAGCATACTTTGCTTTCCACTGATATCACTGCAGTTGAGAAGTGAATCAAAACAATTCCCGTGTCTGTGAATGCAGATGTGACTGTGTTCCTGGCCTCACGTTTAGAGCTCGCAAACATTGCAGAAACTCACCTGTCTCTACCTCAGCCGGCACGTAACACATCACCCCCTGCCAGGTGGCTGTCAAGACGACGCGATCACAGGACCAAGTTTTCTCGTTGGACTAACTGGCACTACTCAGCAAAGATTTCATTTACTGCGTAGTCCAACACTTAAAATTGGTCTGTAGCTCCGTAACTACCGTCCGTAGTGACTCTCATCATCTCCAGCGTTAAGGACCCCTCTTTCTAAAGATAGTGTATCGGCTTGAGGGCTCCTCGTCTGCGGTTATGTCATTGGTTAAAGTGGTGTTCGTCGTTGTTTTTTCATCTGAGAGTTAAAAGAACACTCTTTGGCCGTCCTTCTAGAAACATTCAGATTTTTCACTGGGGAATCCCTAAAAATAACTGCGCTATAGAACAACCGGAGATAACTTTCCCGCGGTGTCTCTGAGACCTCTGCTGAGAATCTCTGTAGTGTTCAGGCAATTCAAGCAGTAGATCGTTACCCAGTACAGAGCATAAGCTGTGCCTGTTATTTACGGCAATTTTTGTAAGCTATGCTTGGATTTAACCAATGTATTTAACCATACATACTATCTCCAAAACGATTTTTAATGGAAATTTATTTGTGTACCTTATCTAAGATCCTAGATCAGAGATTCCCAACCTGTGGTACGCGAAGGTCTCTCAGGTGGTACGTGAGTAACTTCAATTTTTTCACAAAAACCTGGATTCACAGCTTTCTAGTTTACGTATTGGGCTTTGTTTCTAAATAAATAAATTTTCCTACAGCCTGCTATACTTATTGTTTCGTAACAGTGTGTCTTTCGATGCGCTGTTAGCAAATTTACACCACGCATCGACCAATTGGTGGAAGGTAAAGAAAAACAAAAATCCCATTAAATTTAGTTGCGGTCTTTTATTGTTATTTTAATGTACATTACTCTTCTGAATAAACTAAGATTCGATCAAATTAGTTGTTCTGGAAGAAGTGGTACGCATTGAAAGAGGTGCCCAAGTGGTACGAGATCCTAAAAAGGTTGGGAACCCCTGTACTAGATGCATACCCTCTGGTCAACACCTTCAACCTGGAATAGAACACAGGCGACACATCCTCACACCTCAGCGGAAAGAACTCTGGATTGAGCAAATTTTTTGAATGGAGGTTTGAAAGCGCTTCATGACAACAGCAGTCTTGCAGCGGCAGGAATGTTATTTTGCAAGGTCTTGATTCATCGGACTAGCTTGTGCCAGAGAGATTGTCCCGTAGCTCTTCTGTGCACCGTGCGCTTGGTACGAAGGTTACAGTTCGAATTTGCAAGGTCTTGGTAAGATCTGTCCTGGAGTCGAACAGCTGACCTACAGTACCAAAGCGAACGCACAAGCCATACCAAGATGGTGGAGGTGGACTTCTCAGCGGTAAGATGGTGGACTGATGAGCAGCGGATTGACTTCGAAACATGTGACGGTTTTGACACCAGAAAACGTTGCAATCACAAACAATCTCACGAAACATGTGTGCGTTCGATACCGCTAACATGTGAGCCTACAATACAGCTCACCTGGCTTGCTAATCCACCGTACAACAACTGTATCTCCCCACAAGTACGGCACAAGCTTTTGCAGATTTTTGTGGCAACTAGTAGCTGTGATAAATTGCAGTGAAACATTCCTGTGATTAACGCATCTCCGCCAGTGTAACAGAGTAAATGTAACTCAAGTGGTTAGAACTTTCCGGAATGTGAACGTTTCAAGAGCAACTGATGGGCAGAACACAGTGTCTGATATCAGTGGCGTCATTCCTGCGAAAGCCTGGTCCCCGAAATTATTGAACGGTAGTTTTTCACAAATGAAAAATGTTTTTTTATGTTTTTCCATAACCACATTGATAGGCGGTCGACATGGGGGAATATTAGCATTTTTTGGCAACTGGTGCGCAAAAGTCTATGGCTTTTTGCTTGCTCTTCACTTAGAAAAACTACAAAAAGTATCTATGTCACCCCCTTCTTTGCTAGCACGACACACCTGAGTGCGGTGGTCAGTGTACAGCAGTGATGGCAGCCCTAATGCATTGCAGGTCACTTTTATTGCCCGACCACACTTGAACGGTCACTAAGCCCGTTCAAACCGCGCAGGACCAAGTTTTCGACCTTTTCTTAACCTTCGAAATGAACAAAAGAAAAAGATAGTGCTTGCCCAACGTCCTACTGAATTCATTTTTGTATTACAAGCCTTTTGACCATTTAAAAATTTTTTCTTTTTCTTAGACCATGAGGTTCGTTTTCAGGAAACTTCAACGGCCATCATGTTTGACTTCTCGAACCATTTCCGGAAACCTTCAAGAGTCGGCTCCATTATCCTTCACTGGTACGGTTCGTCTATTACTAGTGTACAACGATCAACTAGTGATAGACGAACCGTGTCATTTGCCAACCGATTTCATTTTTGTCTCTTTAATTAAACAAACAAGAAAAAGGCTGGAACATGACCTTAACAACCATGACGTATGGTCACTACGTGCAAATATATAGGTGAAAGTGTTAATTAGCAACATTTTCGGCGAGGCCATCATCTTTTTTCTGTAACGCAGCCTAATCTCCAGAAGTATCTTTACCTGAAATGGAAGAACCGTCACAACAATAAAACTACATTCTTTCAAACGAAATGGACATTCTAAAACGCGAGCTTGGAGATATTTTCAGTTGTCGCGTATGTCTGCATGATCATGATCAATTCTGGCTGGACAAGCGTGCACGCCAAACAGCTGGCTTGGCTCGCAGCACTTTTACATGTGACTAACTTTCCGTTTTCGATTGTGAGCACCATTTAATCTACAGTAACTAACAACTTTCAACTAAAAAAAGCAAGAGTTGAACTGACAATAGCCTGCAACTTTAACATGTTGGCAAAACCAGGGGCGCATCCAGGGGCGATTGTGGCAATCGCCCCCCAAAACCTAAGAAAATAACATTATCCACCATAATTCTATACAATCCGGAAAACAGCATTCACGATATAAGGCCCTTTTGCCGTCCATTGTTTTGTCAAATAGTCAAGGCAGTCTTGTGAAGTATACGTCATCGCTCTTACAGTAACGAAGCCATTGAGGTACTTGACTACCAAATATTACTGAAATCGCCCCCCTAAACGTACTGGCTAGATCCGCCCCTGGGCAAAACCAGCAATATTTTTACCATAGTAATTGTTGCGCAGAATATAACGGGTGCCGATTTACTGTAGTTGACGGTCTACCGCGATTTTTCTGTTTATCACACCAATCTGACAACTGCTTTATATTTTTAAAAGTCACGGTCTGATGTTCGCAGTACACTTCAACAAAATGCACCAAAAAACGTTTTTCTAATCTGTGTCAAGGGCGGATCCAGTGGAGGGCGATGTTATGAAGTACACTTCATCTCTCTCACATAACGAAGCTGTTATGACATGAGATTTGACTACCAAATAATACTGAAATCGCCCCACCCTAGCTTTACTGGCTAGATCCGCCCCTGATCTATGTGCGACCAAAATGTGTAACTTTGAATCAACGGTTTAGAAGAGGGTTAATCTGTCACGCACGCGCTCAAGACGCTGCGTAAGAAGTCTCAGTGCAGTAAAACGTCGGTTATGATGCTAACAACTCGGATTTTCCATTAGCAATTCGAGGAAATAGACAACGTTTTCTCTGGGAAGACATAACTTTTAAATGAAAGCTACTGTGCAAACCAGTCGCAACATACTTTGTTGTGCAATGTTTTGGCGGTCTCATAAAAATGCTGCGCCAGGGCACACCTGCTCCTCTCCAACTGTTCCTACAATTCCATACCTACTCTAGTACTAAGTGACGTTAATGCCCAAATCCTGCGAAAATTGTGGTCGTAATCGTGAAAGTAATTCTCAGTTGACACGAGATTTCATGTTTCACATCAAGATAACGAAAGAGGCGCGATGTCTGACTGAAAATGTCTCCGACAGGCACTGCAGTATATGACGCAACACCGAGTGAAGCACCAACAGTTGACGTCCGATGGCAAAGGTTCCATGTTGTCAAACCGGACCATGCTGTGCGTAAATCGCATTAACGTTGCAGCGACAGCGAACTTTCTCGTGAACGCTTCACCGTATGTTACTGCAAATTTGCTTTCATCTTTGCAATCATCCTCAATGAAATGATGAGCTGCAATGTATACAAACGTATCTGTCTCGTTTCGACAGTCTTTTTTCTGTGAAAAGCAGTATTATGACGTTACATGTTGGTCGTCACTTTTGGTACCAACACCTTTTGATGTTTTAGAAGGTAATAGAAATCATTTCAACATAACTCACCCGGGATTTATAAGCTTCTTTTCATCGCGGCATGGTTTGAGACAGTGGTTACCAACCTTTTTTATGCCGTGGCCCACTTGTCGCTTTCAGCAGAACGTCGTGGCCCACTATCACAGAACAATAGAAAAATCTACTCTAAGTCTTCATTTAAGTACAAATATGTGCAAACAAAATAAGGACTTTATGATAATACATCGATTTATTAAATTTTAGCATCAGCAACACTAAGCAGACTGCGAGATAAACTTCAGTGCGATTTTTGGTCTTGTGTGACATTTTCGACCAGGTTGTCAATTCTTGGCTACGTTGTGGAAAGAGCGCATCTATCGTCTTCTAGAGTAAAATTGAGTCGGTTTCGATTTTTTGTTTTCACGTGCAGAAAGGTAAACAATGGAAGAGAAGTAACTTTTTGAGTGCTTCTTTTCCAATATTTGGATAAATATCAGACACTTTTAGCCAAAAATCCCAAATCGTATTCGATAACGTATATGGCCCCAGAATCGTTTTGAAGGTTAATCATCTTGCTTGCATACTGCAACATTCTCGACTGGAACAACAAAAATATTTTTCACCAAATCCAAGTTGTTTTGATGATTTCTGTAAAGTACAGCACAAATTCCTCACGAAACCCTCCAAGGTCTTGAACAAATTCCAATGCTGTATCAACATTCAATTCATCACCAGTCGCGTGGCACAATCTCTACATAGAAAAATTTCCTGCTTGAGCCTTTCGCTGTCAATTGTCAAGTTTTTCCACGAATGCGCTGAGGCTATCAATAAAATCAAAGATTGTCCTCCCCTTCCTTGTACTCGTAGTTTCTGATTACCTTTATTGAGTTGTTGAAATATGTCAGCAAGATATGCCAGGCGGCAAATAAAATGGTTATTTTCGATACTTATTTCGCTTTTTCCTTGATCGCAGATAATTTATATTAATTGTTACATACTTCTCGATGCGTGCATCTGAGCTTTGCATCAAATAGATTAGATTCTATTGGAATAAGGACTGAGGATGCGTAATTTTACGTGAAATCGATTTCCTATTAAAAATTTTCTGATCGATTCTTTGCTTACACCCATCGTGGAAAGTACATACTTATCCTTGAATGTCGCTTTCATCCCTCTGTAAAGCATTCCATTAAAAGCACAGTATTTTAACAAGCTCAGCAAATTCAACGTGCGCACGATTTAGGTGCTTATTTAGAACTCTTTGATTTAGCCTTTCGCCGATCAATAAAACAACAGTTGAGCTTTGTAGCACAACGCTTAATGAAATTTTGCAGTTCGCACCAGAACCGTCTCCAGAAAATTTTCAATAGGGGGACTTTACGTTTGTGCAGGGGGCTTGACATCCTAAAATTTGACAAAAACTCCGGATTCATAGTGTTTGTTATTTCAATTTGGGGGGCTTGAAGTTTGGTTGGGGGGCTTAGCCCACCAAAATACCTTTGGCCGCTTCCATTCCGAACCGTATCGAGCAATGCCTGATTTCCAGCTGAACTGGATTCCAGCACTGACTGCGTCGGGCTAATTAGCATCGCTCAACTGCCACAGAGAGGAAACTTTTGAGCCAAACCTGGACTCAAATTTGTTGTCTATCATTGCTGACATCTTTTTGTGGCGCGACTAAAACCTGGGTTTTACCTCTTTGTGATCGTAACTCCTGTTGCATTGTGTTCAGGGTCTATTTATGATTTATTGGTTTCATGCGTCACAATACACTGTTCGGTAATGTTAATCGAATAGATTTTCAGACTTTTGCTAAGATACAGATCTGTGGATCGCGCGTTACGACTGATCAGTTCGCTACTGACAATAAAACCTATTTACAGATGCCTTAGTTTTCTTTACGGCACTGACGCAAGATCAAGTGGTTTCGTCAAAGTTATTGTCGTTCACGTTGGTCAACATATAATAATGGCCTATTGTCACATCCTGAAGAAAAATAATAGTTTGTTCTGCTTGAACGCAACTCATCGCCCCAAACAAATACATTTTTGCAAAGAAACTAACCGCCAGCTAAGCCGATCACTCTTAAGAAAGGCCAACTTAGAATCAGCAGGAATTTCTTTCAAGAGATTTGAAAGAAACCTCTCGAAGTTATTTAAACTGAAGCGGACTAGAACAGGTTATGTAGGGTGACCCACACGTCTCTGCAGGTTGGCGTCGAATGAACTGAATGGAAGGAACGAAGAGACAAAAGCACGAACATAAAACTGTTGACAGGTTAGTGATGAAGTAAGATTACAAAAGGACCAACAGACCGTTGCCTAAGTTATACGCAAAGGTAATTTTTGAAGGTGAAACCATTGGGTAAGTACAGCAATGAATACATTTCATAAAACGCTGTTATCGTCAACTCAACGTTATTGCAAAACTGCGTAGAAATTTATAAACTTTTTCTCAAAACCATGGCCCAACCAATGCATGCTTGTTAACGTATGGCCATTCAACTCACTTTCTGAAATAATAACAAATGTTGACAAGCCTTGCAGCTAACGTAGCAGCAGTTCAGTATACACCATAACGAACATGACAATAAGTGCACCCACGTTTACATAATGGAGATTTACATCAACGTATCTACTGACAAATTACTTTGGAATGACACTTGATTGCCAGTTTAAAGATCTTGGCAATATGAAAGCAGGTCAACTTGAACTAGGAACCCATAATTTGCCTGCGAAAATTTCCAGTGAAGTCTCAGTGGGAAAGTAGAGATAACGACTAAATTTTGTGATAATTCGGTAAGATCAAAATATAGCTTCATAGATTCACGGAAATATTTAACAGAAATATTTCGAAATTGTAAATTTCCATCAAACGTAGCTTCGATGTGACTGGTTTTTAGGACCTTTATTGCCCTGTCGCGTTCACATTGGCAATTAGATGAGCGACGAAAAATTTCATATATTTGCAAAAACATTTCAACTGAATATTATCGCGATTGGTCGCAAAGATTACAACTGATAATAAATACTCCTTTACACAGTTTCGTCACATCATTCATCTATAAATAGATAGTCTAGTAAATTACAACTGCCATAAGTATCTTTCCACTTTAACTTTGCCTATTACGACAATCTCAAAGAGATCGAATCAGTTACAGAATTAACACCCAAACATGAATGTGTCGCTTCGTGTCTAATTTAAACCACCGCCACTGCTTGTCGCAAGAAAGTTAAAACTGTAGGCTTGACGATTTCCAGGCACGTGATTATTGCATCATGTGCGACAGAGCTGAGAGTTTGCGCGCACAACGTGCGCGATCAACCAAATTGCTTCCCTTATTTGGATTGCTCAAAAGCCGCGGTGCGAACGCCGCAAGCATAGCTCAACGTTTGCAACAACATCAACCTTTGGTTAGCAATCCTTCGAAGCTGTCGGAAAAGCCATGCATTTCAAAAGCTTCTTATCAAAAAAACGAGATGTTTCGGCGTTGTGAGAACTTTTTGAGGTTTTCAGCAAATGCGCGCTTATCGCGTGGTGTTATTGGTTTGTCGCGCGAAAGTCAAATGCTACCTTTGATCTCTTATCTGCTTAGCACAGCATTTATTTTCGTGTTCAACAGCACACTGTGTAAACAGCACTGTCTGGCAACAGGAACACACAAGCTGCTCAATAATCAGCCATTTCCCACGAGTCGCATCTTGATCAAAACTGGAACGCTTGGAGAGTTGGAGAAACCAACTTCCCGAAACGAATGTCATTAGTTATTGGCTCTCACCAGCAAACGCATTTTTAACTAGCCTTGAAAGTGATCTGATACTGATGTTGAACAAGTTGGTTTCCTCACGCGGTGGTAATAATTAAAATACAAGGGCAACAGAACCACGCGTTCTAAGTGGCTCAACGTCCTGCGCTCATTTTCTGCAACCAGCTGTGGAGCCGGTAATTTACTGAAATCCTTTGAGGTTTTTCAGCACTTCCGTTTTGGGTGTTCAAAAGTTGTTCCGTCACCAAGAATTACACGGACGTTGTAGGAAAAGAGTCATTCTTAGTGGAATTTCTTCCTCCTTCCACTCTCGTGACAGGCAGCGCCGTCGCTGTGCGCTTCGTGAACGTCAGCACATCGTGACTGACTCTCCTAGCGACCACCCATCGTAAAATGTTATCGGAAAGACCGTCTGCCGCACAAGTTTCAGAACCGGTGAACAAACTTCAGGCAAACCTTGCTCTTTGCTTTCAGCGAGGGAAAGCGGAACATTTTGAGGTATAAGACTAGCCCAAAACTTGAGGTGGATTTTCGAAAAAAAACGTCATGACCAATTTTGGAAAAATATCCTACAAGTCCTGTTAGACATTTGATAAAATGTCCGATATTGTGGTTGTGCATTATGTCTAGAGCACAGACACTTTCGAAACCGTAAACGGGCATTTCTTTTATGTCTAATGTCATTCACTGACGAGCGATTTTAAGCTTCTCGGCAGTCTGCCAGCAAAGCAGTCTTTCTATCCAGTTGGTGGCAGTTTTTGGTAGTGTCCGTTCCGGCTGTGACATTTGCTTTTGTCCTTGTGGTGTCTTGATGCTGAATTGTGGATCAGTGCAGTCAGAATCATCGCAAGTTATGAAAGCAGTGCGCGGCAGGCTGATCCCTCTGGCTTAACAGCCAACCTGGAGTTTGCTTCTGTCTAGTTTCGCTGTGGGCAGCTGTACTGTGCGCACACTAGCTCGTCCAAGACGTGCATCACGAGTGCAGGGAACGTCTGCGGTAAACATGTTTTGTGTGCTCGGCGGAAATCCGGTTTGCACGCAGAATCCATCTTGATGGTGTCAAGTGTCAGGTCTCGCAGCCTCAAATGCAGCAAGAAAACTTGTCACAGTGTAGCCAAGATTAAATTTTGGAAAAAAGGTTAAGTAAACAGGCAAATACAAGTGTTTTTCTCTGTTCAGCTGCTCATTAACCAGCAATAAAATTACCTTGACATGTGGCAAATCAGCGGTATCGATTATTGAGTGACAAAAGGCTGCAAACAACTTTTGGCTTTGGGTACCTTCATCAAGTGTTACAAGACTCCGAGACTACCTTTCGACATATTATAAAAATACCCATAGATTGGCATGACGTTTCATGACAATCATCTGTATCTTCAATCTTGTGACAAAACATCACCAGTTTGCAGCCACCAAACTGAGAAAAATGGCAGATATTATGTGCTGGAGCTGGAAACTTTTAACTCGGTGATGGACGTGATTCAAAGACTGTGAGTGTCAGTTCTGCAGTTCAGCACTCGTGATTGATGGTCAGCGTTATCGCTGCTAGCAAACCATACAAGGCTTTGCGGTGCAATCACGCACAACCAGCTTGAATACATTTGTTTGCACAGCGTGCTTGCTGCAACAGTGGGGTTTTTTCTTGCCGCAGTGCCTGCCTACCTTTGAAGAATATCACCTGCTTAGCTCACATGGCTAAACACGATTTGCCTTGATGATTATATGCTTTTAAAGAAAGATACTGCTTGGTACGGAACGAGGAGATTAAAAAGCCTGTCCTCAAATTTTGTAGCCGCTTCTCATCTAACAAATAATCGAATGACCAGAGTGAATGCAGCGGTAAAGCTGTAATTACTGCAATTCAGACAAAAATCTTAAAATTGTTGGTTGCGTCTAACTTGTGTAGACTCGCAAAGCCGCAGGAAGAATGCTGATTTAAGATAAAATCATAGTTGCAAGTTGCTATGGCACAAAAAACGTTTGTTGCCGCAGTGATTGAGTTGAGGTTTGCATGCCTGACCCACACGACAAGCTAAACTTGTCTGGTTTCACCAGTTCTTGCTGCGTTTCGCAAGAGCTTGCCAAGCACTTAGTAAGCGAGACAGCTGGTTTAAATTTTTGCCAAGGTTGTTTATTCTTGATTTTCTTTTTTGGTATAGACCTTAATCTAGAAAAAACTGAAAAGAAACAGTAAATAAAAAACTATTGCAACGTTCTTCATTACACTGGACAGATAAGACATGTGGTTCGAGGAAAATTATTTGTCGATCAAAAAGATCTATACAAACAACAACAATGTATATTGTAATGCACTACTACCACGGGAAAAATGTAAAGTTAAAAGGAAATGCTCTTCGCTGGAAAAGTTGCTGCGTCGTAATAGAGGAATCTGTTTCTAATGTAACGTAACACCGAACCAAAACAAGATACAGCTGTTACGTTCGAGTCACGTGTGGATGAAGTACGGGTCAGTGCAAAGTTGTCGCACATAATCCAAAGATGATCTCACCAGGAAATTTTGGCGGTTTTAAGCAGAATTTCATGACATTGGCAAAGTGCACTTAGTTGAAAATCCTTTAGTTAAATTTGTTTTTAGCTTGTTTTGCCTCACCCAAAAAATCTTGCCGAAAACTTAGGACTTCGAAAATTTCCGGTTTGCTTTGTCTAGACTGACTTTCAAATGTTGAGTTTTTTTGTCGATTGGAGTTTTCAACACCTTACTGACATATTCGAAATTATTTTATAAAAATTATAGTCAACGACAGAATTTTTTAAAAATGCAGACAGAAAACTTTCAACACCCTCTCTTGGAAAAGCAAACCATCAGCGCATTTTACAGTTTTTATACTTGTCCGTGTCACTGCGAATTAAGCAGACAATTTACAGAAGAGAGCATCCCTCGCTCTAATGCAAAAGAACACAGTTTTTTTTTCGATGATGACTGATGTTAGACGAAAAAGATCAGGGACAATTCTTCAAACTTTGACGGTGATCAGCGTGGAAGTTCTGTTTTTGCCGACAGCGTTGAAAAATTTCGGTTCGGTTTCCTTCCAAATACCGATTAGTGCTCGTGGCTCCTCAGCACTCGTGTTTGGGACGACACTGCATTTCATTTCGGTCGGAAGTATGAATGACCTGTTGCGCCGTCCAGCAATTTACCATCAGCTTACCTTAGAAATCGCACGAGTTCATGGAGTTTCCGGGTGGGCGGAACGGACCTTGTGGTCGATAATCCACCGTTTGTATCTGTCATCCCGCATCATCCATCGGAATGTTAATCCGGTCAATGTAACGCAGTCACACTGTTGCGCTGGGTCTGCATATTTTACATCTTATCGATATCTGTCAGGATTTTTGCTCGACATTACTGTTCACCGCCACGCGTAAGTAACAGCGCACTCACTGAACTTCTCCAGTTGAAACTTGAGCGCTGGTCAGGTCATCAGCATATTGTGTGAAGCTGACAACATTACGATCGTGAGGCAGAACCTGCACGTGTGGTAAACGTGTCGGACTTGACATAGTTCGTAAAAGGGAAAACTCACTGCACTGGAGATAGAGCAGTTGCAAATAAAGGAAAACAACTCTTGGCATGGAATCGGGAAGCATCTTTGAAAACATCAGCAACTCTCGCTTTGTAAAGGTTAAAGAAAATTAATATTTTCAATGTGCACCTAATCTGCAGACATGTCGCTGCTGTGAGCCACGTTCGAAGGTTTCCGCGCTCATTAACAGCTTAACTTGTATCATCAGATGTCTGCACTGAAAGTCAATTAGCGTTTGAGTCTTATATTTTATCGGTCAAAATTGTTCAAGCTCGCAACCTATCACGGTGGTGTTTATGAACAACCTAGTAACAAAACTTGTGGGACAAATCAACCTGTCCATCTGATCCACAATTTTGAGGAATGATCAGAATGCAGACCAGTAAATAAACTTCCCATATTGGAAGATACGAGTTAAGGCCTTGTCTGTTACCTGTATGTTACCGCGCTTTGAGTATGCAATTTGAACATTTTGAATCGAGTTATTTCGATGCTGTCATTCCGGTGAATTTCGTCAGTTGAACTAAAGTCGAAACCTCCTAGAAAATGTTTCTGGAGGCGCGTTATGTCAGTTGAGCTGCTACATGTTTTCAATACTCGTCGCGAAAGTTCAAAATTGCCCTGCTGGCCATAACGCGCTAGCGAAGTTTGAATAAGTTGAGACTTGAGAGCTAATAAGGATGGCGTTAGGCAGCTGTACATCGAAGCAGTGGAGACAGGTGCTAGGATGCGTACATGGCAAGTCGCGACAAGCCATGTGTCGCGTGATCGCAAATAGTCAGAATTTTCACATACGTCGTTGCTAACTTCATGCACTCTTGTGTCTGGCCGGAAGAATGCCGCGACGACGACGGCAAGCGACTTCCACGATTGCCGTGATCGTGACGCCCTTGTAATGACTCTTACGTAACGCAATAAAATACGCTTGCCGAGCTTTCTGTAAGAGGGCCTTTCGTTGCACGCTTGGCGGTTTGTTGTTTGCTTGATCGGAAGTGCGCTCGTTCTTGTTTTCACGTTTCCACGGGTCGTGCATGAATGTCAGGTTGTTCAGCAGGTCTCGGTGTGCTTTGGGAACCCAGGTTTGCAGTCAGTTTCTAGCAACTCAGGCTCATTCTGCACAACTGGTTGCGTGAGTCTTTTCACGTGCCAAAATAATTGCTGACATGCAAGTCAATGAAAACATTAGATTGACAGAGGGAAATTGTTTGTCTACGCTAAAACCAAATCGTGAAAACTTGTTGCTGATTCAAAAAACCACACGAGCTATGTAACTACCACATGGTAGGTCTTATGTATAAGCAGGTAAAAAAACAGTCTTGTGTACTGTATGGTGAAAATGTGAGTTGATTTTTTTCTTTTCTGTACACTTATGTGTTCAGCTTGGATTTCCACACGCAGCTGTTTCACAGATGTTTTTTCCGTATTGGTCATTCTCACTTCTGGTCTCTGCGCGCTTGTGGCAGGCGTGTACTTCACGCTAAGCTAACAAATTACGTGTGGAGCGGTGAGTGGTTAATCACGTGGGTTCAATGACACGAGCGGGTCTGTCGATATATGCTGGCCACATTACAGCAGCCAAAGTTTGTTCATTGATTTTCGACCCATGCAGTCGGATGTAACAAAGGAGAATAGCTCCCGACATCCGAACCACTCTTTCCTATTTTCTGGATAAGCTGTGTGTTTACCGCTCATTGCCCTGCACATGTGGTCTGTTATTAAGTGCAAATACGCTGCTTAAAAAATAGTTGAAAGTTTTACGAAACTTTTCATTCTTGCCACATGTTGAGAAATCACCTTTCACCAATGTACACAGAAGAAAAAAGAGGATCATGGTTCTCTGATAATCCTTATGATTTTATTTGCTAGTTAAGTTTTTACGATCGTGTTGCTGGTTGGTTGCTGCTGTTCGGTGGCATGTTAACATAGAGTGTGCGACACCAATCGTAATGTTGTCCTGGACAGAGCGAACTTTTAATGAGTGTTTGGCTGAACTATGTTGACCTTCGACAACTTATTTCTGTGGAAAAATGACTAGTGGTCAGGTTTATCAATAATGCACAGAGGTCATGCAAGAATATTACACGAAACAGTGCGTCATCAGGTGTTAGAGCACAGGATTTCCCACCAATCGTTCCGGCGTTTCAGTGACGCTCATCTTATGCCTCTGCATTCTCCATGCTGGCCCGGGTTGACATGTGCTTTAGGTGCGAGTGACAGTGTAGCGCGAATAAGTTGTGGAAAAGGAACTATTGGCCCGTGAATCATAACAGTTGTTTGAAAACATGACGTGTGCATTGAAGAAAAAATATTTTTGCATGGTATCGCGTATGTAATAAAGGATGCTATGATGGTTTCAATAAACTGTGCCACCTGTTCTCACATTAGAACGGTGTGAAATTTGGAGGTCTTGGAAAGTTAGCGCAACAACCAACGATTGAAATGAAATCAAATTGAATGTGTCGAAAAATAAACGAAAAACAACGTTTTCATCGATACCAAAGATTAGTTAACTGACCTGCAAAAAAGTGCACCACGGAGTGCGCATGTACAAAAAAGCGGTCAAAAATAACAATCGGTCAGTTATTGTTGTTCTCAAATAGGAGTTTTCATGATTAATAAATCAGTTCAAAGCATCACAAAATGTCACCTTGTTCTCAAACCAGAGTGGTTCGAAATAATTTCAAATCATCAAAAATAATGGCGTCAGGCAGTCCGCGTCTGGGAATGCAATTACATGGTGAACTTGCGACTACACGTTTTGATCAGAGACATTCACCGTTGCGATTCAACTTTCTGGGTGATTAAAACTGCCACCAATCAAGTACCTGAACGAGACGGGGTCAATGGCGTGAACAAAGCGGTTGCTTTCTGCAGTTCGATACATCTGCTGATTGTTTTTCAGAGTAGAAGTGAGATATTTTCTTTTTTTCTCGATGAGGCCTGAGGTGAAGCAAAGCTTAGCAATACATGCAACAACTACTACAGTATGTAGGGATATTAAGAAATACACAAGCGACACGCTCTGCTTTTAAACGAACAAACGCCTCTAAATTTAGATGCAGTGCGTGCGTAAAACATTGAAACCTGATGATAAAAATAAAGATCTCAGCTAACGCTCTGCAGTACCACAGTAGCCCGCATGGCTAGAAATGGTGTTGATTCGCCTGTAGGCGAGGGGAAAACCTCTAAATTTCTGTTTAACTTAGCATGCTGTAAATAGTGTCTTTGAGAGCAATCGCCTCAGGTTTAGAAGACAGGAAAACGCTTGGTATAGAACAAGGGCGTTCAAGCGTAATACACAAATCTGCGAAAAATGCTTTGCTGGAAGTTTGGCGATGTGACGTTAATAAGTGACGGTCTTTGTTGCATTGTTTCTCTTGTTTGAGGAAGCGTGAGCCGTTCTTTCCTGGCAACGCATTTTTGTGAACCATCATGTCAGTTTCACGAAAAGCTTTTACCAACGCCTCGAACCGCAAACAAATGACGCGCTGCCACGTGAAAAACAGTCATTGGAGCCTCGATCACGACCGGCTGCTTTTTAATTGTGCGACCGTAAGCTAGGCAGCAATTTCAGGACCGTTAGTAGTTTTTACTCCCAAACAACTTTTGTCAAATTACCAGTTCGCTCCTTCGTAGCCCGACACGTTATTGCAAACAGGCTGTTTTTCAAAATAGCGCGGGGATTTTTTAAAGGCTCATTTTTGCGCCTGGTACTTCGGTATCCAGAAAGAGCCGAAAATCGAGGGTCTGTTTTTCACATAATAAAGTCGTTAGAGTCTGCCGTGAAATTTGGCGCAGGATGGAAAGGATCAGACACTTGACATTTACCCTTTGGAAAATCTTCGTCATTGCTCAGCTTTTGCAACAGGCTGTTATCTCAGGTTAGGATGCAGCCAATTATGTAAATAATTTCCTTCGAATTGTTAATACCAAAACTTTTCTAAACAAACCAGCTGATTGGATATTGCCAACAGGCAAGCTTGATCGAAATGGTTATAATGCTTGCGAAATCTCCATTATTATCATTTACCAATTGCTGCATTATTGGGGTCATAGCGTTTGCAGATGGATATCTCGTTTGCAAAAATAATCCCAAGGTTATTTATCACAAAAGGTCCATCTTTTATAAAGTAGTTTACTTGTGCATTTATGGCAAACATTGCTCAAGTAATGCAAACGCAGAAATATTGTGTTCAATCTTGAGTTGCTTGTTGTCCTATTGCCCTGTTTACGATGGTCATCCGGTAGATCGAATGATCCTGTAAATGGAAGTCGGTAACAATTGAATTAAGGAACTGCGTTGCAATTCGTTGATGACGATTGCATCCATGACCTGTTGCAAAACAGCGCCTGGCCTCAAAACAAGTTACCCACCGCTGATCATAGCGACAGTTGAAAGATGGCAACAACAGTTGCAGATGTCGATGAATAACGGCGTGTTTGAGCATTGATTTTCCCATTTGGCGAAATGCAGAAAATACATTGGGAATTCAGTTTACTTCTCGGTTGCTGTGATTCTGCGTATGCTTTAACAATTAAAAGAGATCTTTCAAAAACAAGTCCAATTTAGAGGATGAAAAAAGTTTAACACTGATCTCGTAAGGTGTCAGTTTTTTGGTCGGACGTTGAAAAGTTATTGAAATTTGTTTAAACTGCAACTGACATTTGGTTGTGCAAGTGCCGTAAAAGCCGCCATTAGTTTTATTTGTCATTTTCGCGAAAATTACGTCGTTTCTGACCAATCGCATCATTCCCGAACGAAATTCAACCTGGTGCATTTTAACCAACTATGACTTAATCTCACACTAACAAGTTTGACGCAACTCAGCCATTCGTAGCTGATCTTTTTATAAGCACAACAGCTTCGCTTCCTTGATCCCTGCTCAGCGGTTTGATTTATGTGAGAGTCGATGTGAGTGCGTGCGTTATTGTTTGCATTCGGTGCATTTTTAAAAGAAGTTTTGAACAAAATCGTTATCGTGGTGTTGTGAAAAGCGGGTTTTTCCGAAGTTACAAATATAAAAAACATCAAGCAATCTAAAAAAAAGATTGCTTCGAGAAATTCCAAGGCGGTCCCGGGAAAAGTTTAGGGACACTGAGTCAGCCAGCTCTTCGCGTCCCGTAGAGTTTCTGGAAACGCGGTAATTCGTCGAGGCCAAGTTTAGTTGCTGAGCCCAAGTGGAGAACTATCTTCCACTTAATCTTTCGTTTTTCCATACCTGGATTGATTGCCTTGAATGGCTTGAAGTTCTCAGTCTCAATGTAAATGAGTCTATTTCATCCATTACTTGAGACTATCAGCGACCTATCCTCCCCTAGGGAGTGTGCCTGGGAATAGTGTTGGCTAAAAAGAAATTTCAACTCCAAAGATACCGAACTGCAGTTGCAGCCTCATCTTGTTGCAGTTTAGCGTCTGACTCAGGGCTCACATTCGACTACTTTCTAGGGAAAATCATTTTCCAAAATTATGTGGACCCCCTAAATAAATGAAAGAAAGGTGAACTGCATAGAAAAACTTATAGGGGTTGTCACAACTTTTTCTTAAATTTCTCGTAAATAATCAGCTTCACTTGTGTTACACTAGCTGTTCTTATGGGAATTTAAAACGATATCTCGTTTTAAGCTATAAATATGCCGCCAGCAAATTTCTACTTCGTTTTCCTTTGATTAAGTAATTACGCTGAACGCCTTTCCAGGAATGAACTAATTTGACCTGCACGCCATTAGCATTTTGGGCCGCAGAGATTCTAGTTATCATGATGCGTTAGTCCTTTTTTGGTGACCAGTTCCTCACTGAGTCTAAATAAGTGCAAAACTTGTTCAGCTTGGATGGACATGAACAATTAGCAATATTGTCATAGTTGCTAGCAAAACTTCGTTTTAATTGTTTTTTAGTTTATTTTGTTCTGCGAACGCTGCACACCCTTCCATCAGGAAATTCTGCAATGCAAGAAATAAGCAAAAGTAACAACAGGGTTTGATTTTCTTGCACAAGCTGTTCCAAGTATTCGTGAATAGAATTTATAGTATTTACCGCGTGAAGGAAGACGTTGCAATCTTGAAAGACAATTTGAAATTCTCAGAACAGGCGTGTTCTGCGTATTCCCCGCTTGTTTTAGAGCCTGGCGGCTTACTGAACGTCATCCATCGAATTGGGTATCAACGTAAATTGAGGAAAAGCCGCATTAATCATTGGAAAAATGCTGCATAAATTGAACTAGCACAAGGAATTATAAATTCGTTTGAAGGAAATCAAACGTGCCGAATCAGTGAAGCGCTGTGGTCGCGTTCCACCCACCGGCACCCGTTTTGTATCATTCTTCAGCTTTACTTGGTCGCCATGACAAGCTTGTTCTCGCTCGAAATGACTCACTCTTGAATATGATTGCGTCATGAGTTGTCGGAGTTGCGGCGCAGAGCACTTCAATCACTGCGCTGCTGGCTTACATCCTTTAAGGAAACAAACTGGAGCGGCAGCTTCGAATGAATGAGCGCGTTGTAAACAACCCAGTGACGTAGCAATGAGTAAACAATGAATGTCCTCTGTCCAGTATATAACGACCGCCTGCACAGATTTCCCCAGTGTAAGTGAAGTAGACAAGCGGCGTTGAGGTAAGCTTAAATGAAGACGCCAGCGGGTTAGCCAACAATGCCCAACGCTGAGCGACAGAGTTCAGGTCTGGAATCGTGACGATGGTACCTGCTACTTAAAACCACAACATGGCAGCAACAGCGAATGATATGAGAATTAGAATAGTGTCGACAGTTTGGAAACGTGAAACGCAAACAAACTTACTAATTTTGCAGTGTGTACTTCCAGGGATCATTGGTATCTGTTTTTTACGAATATAATTCGTTGACCGGTCGCGAGTTTCTGGTTGTTCATACAGCGCGTTCCTGACAGTGTTTGACCAAGACAACAAATGTCTAAAAGAACTTGTGCCTTGCCAGTCGCATAGACACTTCGAATGTGCTGACTACTGACGGCGCATACTGCTGTTGCAAAGCAGAATAAGTTTCATCTGGTATGGAGATATGAGTTATGGGATCAATCTGCGTGACTTATTCTTTAACATCAACAGCATAATTCCGCGTATTGGTCTACAAAGCACTTCCAAGTTCTGCGTTTTTCTTCACGTAAATATGTCTACACAGCTCATCAACGGTGCTTAGCATGGCGAAGGTTGTAGAGTCAATATTGATTTACGACCTTTGTAATCCGACTGTTGGACATACTTTGATAGAAAAATAAGTTAGCGTTCGATTCATGTTTTCGTGTCCGTTGCTATGCCGTTTAAGAACTGCGATCGACGGCAAGTGATACTCGGAAGTCAGATTGAACTAACGCACTCTTTTTCCGCACATATACAGTACTTATACGAGAACTCGTCTATCAAAACAGCTTATGCTTGCAATAGCGTCTTAGGAAAACAAACGAAAGTTGTTACAGTTCTAATTTTGATGTACTGTATATGACTCCTTACAACGCGCGTGACATGGCACAAATGTTCTTACTAGCTGTCTGCTCGGACCTTGTCGATGTATGTTTTCCATGCTATTGAACCATAGTGAGGTACGGTTTCAACGACAAACGGAAACTGCCGTTCAGATTCAGCCAAGGTTACAGTGGTTGCAATTTTCTCCAGGAAGAGTGGTTACAATTAGGAAAGATATAAACAGAAGCAAACTTGAATTTCCCAAACAATGCTTTTTCTGATAGTTGTACTTTGCACGCTTTTGCCTGTTGTGTCAGACGCACTTTGGTGCAATTTTTTGTTTTTTCGTCTCAGTAAACCCGTACGTTTCTTTATTGCAGGTGATATATCAAATTAAAACCTTCTGAGAAAGAGAATCTGTATTTGAAAATGACGCTGCTAACGATGGACGAAAGTTCGCCCGTCAGCTGCTCCGGTGAAGTGAAAACCGATTACCTGACCCTGTGTTCGGGCGTCAGTGGTGCATTCCACGAAGATAAGAAACTGGATTCCGTGATGAAACGCGTCAGGAATCCAGTCTCAACAAGCCGGGTGGCGCAGTTGCGTGGCTACGATCACGATCTACTTTCGCGTAAACCCGGAGGTGAACGTATGTCTCCTGACTTCCTGCGCAGTGAACATTCTTGCAACAGAAAGAACCCGCTTGGAAGTTTCAGCCTGCCGCGGTTAGTTAAAGTTACGGTGTACACGAAAGCAGCCAGCCCGTACTTGGTCATTTATGACTCGAATAAAAAATACGCGAAGCCCGCGGCTTACGTGAAGCTCGTCAATTGCGTTATCAAGCGGTGTGGCGAAAGCATACCCAATGTTCCTTCAGTCAGAGCTGATGACAACGACCGCTGTGCCTTCTGGATCGTGCCGGCGAAACACTTGGACGATGCCGACGGCGCTCACGCTATCACGCTACGAGCGCCGAACCTGCACAAGTGTGACGAGTGGGTTGAGCTTCTATCGGAATTAACGAAAGGCGGGCTCAGTAATAACCAGTTCTTGGCGGAATACGTTCCCGGATCAAGTGTTCTGCCCACTCTGGACGAACAGGACGACGCGGAAGGAGAAAATGACATTGTACCTTCGAACACGGAATCGTTAAAGGCACCTTTAAAACGAAGGACCCGAGAAGGAAGGCGTAACAGCCTTAATAGTCTGGGTATCAGACTACGTTCATACAGTAACAGCAAGCAAAGGTGACCTAACACTTCTTACTTTATCTGTTTTTCTATGTTGCGTTGTATCCCGAGAGCTTGTCAGGTGCGGAAGTTGGTTCACGCGCTTCCGACAGCACTACACCGTTCGATTGCGGGCGTTTGCGCCACATCTTGCTGTTTCCGTGTATGGCAGGTGTTTGTCTTCCCACCGTTGGTGTTGTTGATTTCAATTGTCAAGTCAGGTATAACTTCAGCGTTAACTATCGGTGCAAGTGGCAAAGTGTTCCAAAAGGTTAGACTGATTTTTTTATGAGAGCAGTAAAACCTTTACGTTTGGCATTTTTATCTTGCTTTATTTCAATAAGCCTCAAATCTGCCGCTGAAGCAACTGTAAGCACCGGTTTGAAAAGTAAATTGTTTTACAAAGCTCGGGTTTCCTTAGCGATTGTGACGATTGCAGTATGGTAACAAGTTTACATTCATCCGGGCGTGCAACTCGCTACCTCTTGTGTGGCCTATAAAATGACCAATGGAATTGTCTCCTACTTCATTGCTTTTTTGCATTACACTGCTCGGATTTATTGCCGTTGTTCTCGATGACATGCTTGGTTTTATACTTTTATTTCTTTATTGTTATACATCGTTGTGATGATGAAAGAAACGTGTGCTGCAACTTTTGTCTGCTGTTTTAACGTAAAGCTCTCGAGAAGCTCTGCAGCTCAAAGCTCATTTCACAGATTGTTACTCTATTATTCGTTGCTTGTAAATGATTGGATCAAATTTGGTTAGAAAAGCAATTTATTAATTGTTTCAATATTTATTTTGAGTCGAGACTCATGGCCCACATCACATCGGTAATCGAGTAACACAATAACACAAATGGTTATTCACAGCGCATTCCAGAGCAGGTGTTCGATTATAAACACAATGAACACAGAAAGATGCCAAACACTGAAACCACTACACTCACTAACCATCAAACAGGAATGCGGCAGAGGGAGAAAAATGAAGACTAACATCAGGTTCGAAGTAAACGGCGAAAAATGTCGGATGGGGGCTTCAGAAGCGCACGAATGCATTTAAATTGCTTTGGTGAAGGTTTCAAATGTTCCTGCGAGATATTTAGCTCGAAGCTGACAACCTTTTTTTCACTAAGTTTAAAGCTAGATTTGGCGGTTGGGATTTTACTGCTTGTATATATTTACTTTTTACGTATTTGGCTCGCACACATCGTCGACGTGCCACATAGGGGTGATACAGGATTTTGTTGGCTACGAAAAGTGAAAGGAATTCAGGACGGAAGGTGTGAGACAGAAAACGCGCTTTTGATGTTGAAGCATATGATGTCAATTTAATAATGGAAAGTTTGTTTACAGATTGGAAATAAAAGAAATTGCCTACCTTTCATAACCGCAAAACCACTATGGGGGCTTTGACTTTGTGCAGTCATAACTTTCTGACCAATAGAGCCAGAACTGTTCAAACCCTCTAACGATGCGGAAAGTCTTCTGGTTTGATTTAAGAAAATTGGGAAAATTTGGATTTGATTTTTTTGTGTGTGACGTCACAATCATGGGCGTCGGAAGGGGGGGCTTGCTCCTGGAATTTGATATTTTCCTATTAAATTTTTACCAAAAAAGATCATTTTCTTAGTTTCGACTGGGTAAAATTATATTTTGCCACTTTTGGCCTCCCGTGAAAAACTAGTTTTTGACTGCGCTTGGAAAAGTCCACTTTTGCTCCCCCCCTTGAAAATATCTTTCCGACGCCCATGGTCACGATAGGGGTAAGTTTAGGTTTATTTCGGCCCACATTAATTCGATCCCTGGGCCTTAGCCCAGGGGGCAATTTTTTGTTTCTTTTTTTAAAAAACTAAAAGCAAAGCCGCATCTTCAGAGCCCCCTTGATTGACCTTCTAATGTTTGTGGTTTGGAAGTTATGGTCTAAAAACTACAAATTATATAATGAAACCCCACGAGATTAATTAATTCTTCAATGATTTAGTTTGTGGTTTTTAGTTCACAACTTGCTAACCACAAACGCAAACGCTAGAAGGCCAATCAAGGCTCTAAAGATGCGGATTTTTGCCTATTTTTTTAAAAAAATTAACAAAAATTGCCTCATGGCATTGTGCCACAGGGCCCGATGACATTAGCAAAATAGGTCTAAACCTACCCCTAATATGACGTCACCCATAAAAAACTCAAATCCAAAACTTTCCAATTCTTTTTAGTCGAAACTAGAAGACTTTCGGAATCTTAAGAAGGTTTGAACAGCTCTCTAGCTCAGTCGGTTGGCGAGTTATGACATTTGACCAAAATGGCCAATTGTACCTTTTGTGGGATTTTATTTATTACCAAAAGTTTGTTTTTTGAGCCATAATTTTGGAACCAGAAACGCTGCAAAGCCGATCAAGGGCTCTAAAGTCCCGGATTATAGTTTAGTTTCCAAACAAACTTGAGCCAAAAAATTATCTCGTTGGATTGGCGCCCAGGCCCGGTGGCCTCGGCAAAAAATGTGTAAACCTACCCCCATCATAACGTTACCCATAAAAAAACAAAATCCAAAACTTTCCAATTAAAAAAAATCTAAACTATAAGACTTTCCGCATCTTTAGAGGGTTTGATCAGCTCTCTAGCTCAATTGGTTGGCAAGTTATCACTGGACAAAGTCACTGGCACTAAAGTGCCTCGCGGCCCTTAAAGGGTTTAAATTAGTCTTCTTATGTAAAAAATTATGTTTCTTTTGAAGGTTTGCTGTGATGAGCACAAACACCAAAAATATTCACGGTATAAACAAATTGAAGATATGGAAGTTTTTTTCATTAGAATATTGGATGTAATTGTCAGTGGAGTTCTAGTACTTTTGTGCGTACAACTTCGAATGTAAAAAATTTCTATCAAGATTTCGATGTCACGGTGTTTGCGCAACTGTCGATCTTTGCAGTTGAATACTCTAAATAACCCAAAATATTTTGGTTGCAAATAAGTAAATATCACAATTTTGTCCTCGACGTTTTATTATTCATGGCTTGGGATTTTTGACTTCTGCAGTCTGCACTTTTGATGAACATTATTTTCTTGGCCCCTTAAGACGTTTTTGTTCACTTCAGTTTGGAAAGCGCTGTAACGGATTCATAAAATTGGAAACAAAAAATACAATATCGTCTTATTCACACCTAGTTTATGTGCACAAAACGAGAGATTTTACTGTCTTTGTTCGATTACATTTTTGTTTCAAACCAAGCATTTCGGGAACAGTGTGAAACTTAAAAGTTGTATGAGATGCAACAACTCGACATCTAATGTTATTTCATTCAAACCTTTTTCGCTGCTAATTTTACAAAATATTTTCGTTTCTTGAAATCAGAAACTGCTGATTTTATTGGCGTTGCCATGCATATAAATTATTCATAGATGTTCCAAGATTTTTCTGTGTGAAGTGGGAGAAATCTCCAAAGTGGTCGATGCAGTACACCCCATGAGGTCGATATCGAACGAGGAGTCAAGGAAACATCCAAGGTATCAAAAATAGATGGGAATTTGAGAAGGATCGAAAGCTTCATGTTTGGATTCATCAGATCAGTAGTCAAACATTTTGCAAACCACGGCCGCCTATGTGCCCAATTTGATAAACAAGCGCGTTTTCTTCATTTTCACAAAAGAAGCAAGCAAGCATGTTTTTTCTAAGAAAATATGATATACAGGTCCAAAACCAGGGGGGCGCAGAGGGATTGAAGCCTCCTTAGAAAAATTTTGACCCCCCTGGAAAAATGTGTTGGACGTAGTTTAAATCTATTGGACACAGTTCAAAAAATTTGGGCTCCCCTCAGAAAACTCTTCGCTCCTCCTGGTGCCCCAAGCTAATTACTGGCCTGATGGTATATCAGCATGCAGAGGTTCTGAATTGTCATTCTGTCAGCTATTTTCCGCCACCTAATGGTTTCCAGTCTTGTCTTCCACCGCTTCCGCTGAAGCACGAACAACCAATTTGAAGTGATGAAGAAGTTTGTTTCCTGTAATTTGGGCCATTTGCATCTTTGATATCTTATTTACATCGCATCTGCATGCAGTACGGAGGAACTTAAAAATCTACGAGTGGTTTGCGGGTAATTGAGCACATAAATGACTTAAAATGTACATCTTTGTTAAAGCAAACTGCCTCATACTTTGTAACCCATGGTTCATCTGTGCATGCTGTGTTTTCAGATGCCTCGAAAGCATTCGATCGAGTACTACACATGAAATTATTTGAAAAACTAATTCAAAGAAAGGTGCCAATGTGTTTTGTGCGCCTACTGAAACATTGGTACAAAGAACAAACGATGCAAATAAAGTGGGGCAAGCATTTTTCTGAACCGTTTCATGTGTCTAATGGGGTT